>Ga0116230_10001180_pt1 | contig 24418 bp, 22 predicted proteins | sample S1TSphfallax_3_FD_88678 | JGI IMG/M metagenome (GOLD analysis project Ga0116230, IMG submission 88678) | Host-associated microbial communities from peat moss isolated from Minnesota, USA - S1T2_Fd - Sphagnum fallax MG | ecosystem: Host-associated > Plants > Peat moss > Unclassified | place... | reverse complement strand
TCGCCGCCCAGGAAGGTGTCGCCGTTGGTCGCCTTGACCTCGAACACCCCGTCGCCGATTTCGAGCACGGACACGTCGAAGGTGCCGCCGCCCAGATCGAACACCGCGATCTTCTCGTCCTTCTTCTTATCGAGGCCGTAGGCCAGCGAAGCGGCCGTCGGCTCATTGATGATGCGGAGGACCTCCAGGCCGGCGATCTTGCCGGCATCCTTGGTGGCTTGGCGTTGGGAGTCGTTGAAGTAGGCCGGGACGGTAATGACCGCCTGCGTCACTTTCTCACCCAGACAGGCCTCGGCGTCGGCTTTCAGCTTGCCCAAGACAAAGGCGGAAATCTGCTGCGGAGCGAATTGCTCGGTCTTGTCGCCGACCTGCACCTCGATGACCGCATCGCCGTTCTTCCCCTCGGCCACCTTGAACGGCATGTTCTTGGCCTCTTCGCGCACTTCGGAAAACTTGCGGCCAATCAGACGCTTGGCGGAAAAGATCGTGTTGCGCGGATTGGTGACCGCCTGACGTTTCGCCGCCTGTCCGACCACGCGCTCGCCGGTTTTGGTAAAGGCGACCACCGACGGGGTCGTGCGGGCGCCCTCCGCGTTGGGAATCACCACCGGTTCGCCGCCTTCCATCACGGCCATGCAGGAGTTGGTGGTGCCAAGATCGATTCCAATGATACGGCTCATGCCCCCCGATTAGCAACGGATGTGCCCATGGGATGAAAAATTATGTAAGTCATTTTATAAAAGATTCTTAAAATCATTTCTCGATCTAGGGAAAGGCGGCCCGAACCCTAAAAAAGCCGCCAAAATGTCTCACTCTGGCCCAGTTCGAGCCTCATTCTTCCGTCCCACTGTCTCAGTTCTCGTCGCCATTTCCCCGAGCTCGATCTCTTCCCAGCCTGCGCCCTCCCCCATCGGCGGCCCGGAAATCCCAAGGCCCTTCGCCGGGTCCGGCCGGACTCCCGCACTTGGGGCAGGGCGCGGGGAGCGTGGATTTCAGACGCGTTTCTTGAAAACTCCCGAATCCGTTTTATTCTCTAACCATGGAGGTTGAAATCCACGTGCCGGACCAGGTGCCGGTGATGACGCTGCCGAATGTCGCGTTTTTCCCACAGGCCCTGCTGCCGCTCCATATCTTCGAGCCGCGGTATCGGCGCATGCTGCGCGACGTGCTTGCCAGCAACCGTATCTTCGCGATCGCGGGGCTGAACCCGCAGCTCGCCCGGGTGCCGGACCATTTCGAACCGCCCCATCAGATCGCCGGCCTCGGCCTGATCCGGGCGTGCCAGGAAAACGAGGACGGGACCTCCAATTTGCTCCTCCAGGGACTGTGCCGGGTGTCGATCGAGGACATCGTGGGCGATGACCCTTACCGACGGATCCGGATTCGGGCACTCGCCAGCGAACCCGGAGCCACGCCCACGGAGAACGCCCGGCTGCGCTCGGAACTCGCGCGCCTGATCCGCCTCAAGCTCAAGCTGTCCGCCAGCAGCGGCAAAGGGATGACCGAATTTCTCAAGTCGGTGGAGGATCCGGAAATCTTCGTCGATCTGGCCGCGTTCAATCTGTGCGACGACCCCGCGGTCAAGCAGACCCTCCTGGAAACGCTCGACGTCAATCGCCGCCTGGGACTTTTCCTGCGCCAACTGCGCTCGGAAATCGACGGCGTCATGCTCCGACGCAAGCTGCAGGGCGATCTGCCCGACGATCAGATTGCACTGAATTGATGCGTCGCCCGCCCGCGCGGGTGGCCCTCAGATCACTCGAGCTGGGCGTCGGCCGTCGTCGCGAGCGCCACCTTGAGGGAGTGGCCGCGCACGCGCACCCCGTTCAATTTGGCCAGGACGAGCGGCGCGTGCTCCGTCGCCACGTCCACCAGCGCGTGGCGCTGGTGGAGATCGATCGCGCCGATCACCTGGGCCGGCAGGCGGGTCACGCCGGCGATCTTGCCCACGATCTCCGCCTGGGTCGCGAGCTGTTTGCGGCCGACATTGAAGAAGAGCGTCGTCATGCCCGTTTCCTTGCCGGTGCGTCGGACGACCGCCGCATCCGGAGACGCCGGCCCTTCGCCGGTCTCACCGCTGACTGCCGGCCCATGCGCCGGATCCGCCTCCAGGCGACGCCCGACGGGCTTGGGTCCGGCGGAGGACCGGGAGGCGCCGGGGCCGGCCGATCGCGCACCGCCGGAAGGATGAGGGGCGGACGTCTTGGCCGCGGACGGGCTGCCCGCATTCGGCCCCGCGACCGCACCCCCGCTCTCCGCGCCGGCCCCGCCCTTGAGGAGCTCGATCAGCGCCGAGCAGATGTCTGTGCTCGCGTAGCCCTGCTCCAGCAGGCGATCGACCATCCGGTCGTGGCTCTGAAACGTGCCCGCCTCCAGCACGGACCGCAGTTTCTCGAACAATACATTCGCGCGCGCCTCCTCGACCTGGTCCAGCGAGGGCACGCTCTCGCGGCGGATCTTCAGTTTGGCGAAGCGGACCATCGCCTGAAGTTTATAGATTTCCCGGCCCGAGACGAACGTGTAGGCCCGACCGGTCTTGCCGGCCCGTCCCGTGCGGCCGATCCGATGGGTGTAGTCCTCGGCGTCGTTGGGGAGATCGAAATTGAACACCACTTCGAGGTCGTCGACGTCGAGGCCGCGGGCCGCGACGTCCGTGGCCACGAGAAACTCGAAGGCGCGGCGATGAAATTTCTCCATCACCCGGTTGCGCTGCATCTGGCTCAGGTCGCCATGGAGCCGGTCGGTGGCATAGCCCCGCGCATGAAGATGTTCGTCGAGCTCGTCCACCATCACCTTGGTGCTGCAAAAGATCAGCCCGTAGCGAAAATCGTGCAGGTCGATCAGCCGGGTCAGCACTTCGATCTTCGAGCGCCGATCGACCTCGAAATAGACCTGGTCCACCTGGGGCGCATTCTGGGCCTGCGACTCGATCCGGATCCAGGCGGGATCGCGGGAGTAACGGCCGATCAGGTCTTGGATGGCGCGCGGCATCGTCGCCGAGAAGAACAGGGCCTGCCGCCGGGGGGGCAGCGCGGAAAGGATCCGCTCGATATCCTCCCGAAAGCCCATGTCCAGCATCCGGTCAGCCTCGTCGAGCACGATCAGGCGCAACCCGTCCAGCTTGAGGGTGCCGCGCTCGATGTGGTCGATCACGCGGCCCGGCGTGCCGATGACGATCTGCACACCCGCGGCGAGCGCCCGAAACTGCCGATCGTAGGACTGGCCGCCGTAAATCGGCACGACCTGGAGGCCGCGTTTGAACCGCAGCAGCTTATCCGTCTCCTCCGCCACCTGCACGGCGAGCTCGCGCGTCGGGCAGAGAATCAGACTCTGCACCTGGGCCATGTTCGCCTTGGCCAGCTCGATCGCGGGAATCGCAAAGGCCGCCGTCTTGCCTGAGCCCGTGGCCGACTGGCCCACGACGTCGCGGCCCGCCAGGATGGCCGGGATCACCGCCGTCTGGATCGGCGAGGCCTCTTCGTAGCCGAGCAGATCCACGGCCTTTAATACTTCCGGTGACAGGCCGAGTTCGGCAAAGGGGCGCTTCTCCATCCCGCGAGCTTGGGCGGCCGCAGGGGCAATAGGCAGCCTAAAGGCGGGCGAGAGGTTCAGGCGCGCAGGTCGTCTGCGTCTGCATCCCGGACCCCGCCGCGCCGATTGCGCAAAGATTGCGCAGAATTAGCGACTTTGGGCAAAAATTGCGCACAGTCGGTACGATAAAAGATTAATCAATATGTAGTTATGATGCTGGCATTCGCTCTGCTACCTGCTTAAACATCACACGACCTCCCTTAACTATGAACCCAGTTTGCTCCCGCCCTTCCTCCTCAAACGCCCGGCTGCGGCGGTGGGCGCTCGCCGCCGCGCTGCTGCTCGCGATCGCCGCGGCGATTCCTCGCGCCGCCGCCCAGGACGACACGCCGCCGCCCCCGCCCGAGGCACCCCCGACCAACCGCGCCGCCAACGGCGGCCCCCGCAGCCGCGGCAATTACAGCCCGGAAGCCATGCTGGAGGCCCTGCGCAAGCGTCTCGGCGTGACGGATGACGCCGAGTGGAGCGTCATCGCGGCGCGCATCACCGCGGTGCGCACGCTGCAGCGCAGCACCGGCGCCTTCGGCGGCTTCCGTGGGGGCGGCGGCGGCAATCCGGAGCAACAGGCGCTCCGCGAGGCGATCTCCGATCAGTTGCCCGATGCCGAGATCAAGGCGCGGCTCGAACGTTTCCGCGCGGTGCGCAAGGAGAACCAGGCGAAGCTCGATCAGGCGCGGGCGGACCTGGCGGCCGTGCTGACCGTGCGTCAGGAAGCGATGCTCGTGATGCTGGGACTGCTGCAGTAAGCCGATCATGCCGACCGAATCCCCGCTGCCGGCGCTCGCGGCCGCCCCCCTGCCGGAGTCGCTCGCGGCGATGGTGAAGGAGCGGAAACTCACCGACACGGACGCGCGGCTCTACCTCGGCCGGCATCCGGCGGGCGAGGCGATCGCGGAAGAGGGCGTCCTGCGCTGGCTCGCCGCCGAATACGGCGTCGGTTTCACCGTGCTGGACGAGCTGGAGCCGGACAAGGAGGTGCTGTCGCTCTTTCCCGCGCGGCTGCTGCTGCGGGACGAACTCCTGCCGCTGCGCCGCCTCGGATCTGAAATCGAAATTGCGACGAGCCGGCTCTTCGCCACCCAGGCGCTCGACGGCCTGAAGGCGCTCACGGGCCTGCGGCTGCGTCCGGTGCTCGCCCCGGCCGAGGTCATCCAGCGCGAAATGAAGAAGCGCCTCGGTGTGGGCGCCGACACGATCGACACGCTCGACGAGGAGAGCGGGCTGCAGGTGGTCGACGATACCGGCGGCGTCGGCGACACCAACCTGGATAATGCCGCGGAAGACGCCTCGATCATCCGCTTTGTCAACCAGGTGCTGAAGGACGCGATCGAACTGCGCGCCTCCGACATCCACCTCGAACCGTTCGAGGACGAACTGCGGATCCGCTACCGGATCGACGGCGTGCTCCAGGAGATCCCGGTGCCCGCGCAGGTCAAACGCTTCCAGCCGGCGATCGGCGCCCGGGTCAAGATCCTCAGCCACCTCAACATCGCGGAAAAACGCCTGCCCCAGGACGGCCGCATCAAGGTCCGCATCGACGACGCCGAGGTGGACATCCGCGTCTCCGTGATTCCGATGCTGCACGGCGAGGCGGTCGTGATGCGGCTGTTGCGCCAGAACAAGTCCCTGCTCGGGGCGAGCCAACTGGGCATGAATACGCGGGAACTCGCGTGCCTCCAACGCGTGCTGCACCTGCCCCACGGGATCGTGCTCGTCACCGGACCCACCGGCAGCGGCAAGACCTCGACCCTCTACACCGCCCTCCACGAGATCAACGATGCGGAGCGCAAGATCATCACGATCGAGGACCCCATCGAGTATCAGCTCAAGGGCGTGAATCAGATCCAGGTCAACGAGAAGTCGGGCCTGACCTTCGCCCGCGGCCTGCGCTCGATTTTGCGCCACGACCCCGATGTCATCCTGATCGGCGAAATCCGCGACCAGGAGACGGCCCAGATCGCGGTGCAGGCCTCGCTGACCGGTCACCTCGTCTTTTCCACGCTGCATACGAACGATGCGGCCGGCGCCCTCACCCGCCTGGTGGATATGGGGGTCGAACCGTACCTCGTCGCCTCCTCGCTCGAATCCGTCCTCGCCCAGCGCCTGGTCCGGCTGCTCTGCCCGCATTGCAAGGCCGTCGACGACACGCCGATGGCGGCGACCTACCGCGCGCGCACCGGGGTCCCCGCGGAGACGGCGATCTACCGGGCTGTGGGCTGCCGCGAATGCCGTCAGACCGGCTATCACGGACGGCGCGCCATCTTCGAATGGATGGATACGAATTCCGAGATCCGCAATCTGATCCTCCAGAACGGTTCGACCGACCGGATCCGCGAGGCGGCCCGGCGCGCCGGCATGACCACGCTGGCGGACGACGGGGGCCGGCTGATCCGCGCCGGCGTGACCACGATCGACGAAGTGATGAGCGTCACCACGGTCAACGAGAACTAGCCCGGTGACCCAATTCTCCTACAAGGCCATGCAGGGCGACGGCGCCCTCGTCGAGGGGCGGCTCGACGCCGGGAACCGCGGAGACGCGCTTCGTCAAGTTCAGGGACTGGGGCTCAAACCCATCCGTCTCGCCGAAGCGGCGGTCGCGCCGGGGCGCGGCGGCCGGTCCGGTTCGGGCGCGAACGCAGGCGCCCAAGGCGGCGCTTCCGCCCCGCCGGGAGCGGCCGGCGAAGGCGCCGAGACACCCTGGTGGCAGCGCTCGCTCTCCGGCCGGGGCCGCATCACGCCGCGCCTGCTGGAGAATTTCACCCGCCTGCTGTCGAGCCTGCTCGCGGCCGGCGTGCCGTTCAGCCGCGCGCTCGAAATCCTGTACCGGGAGGCGACGGTCCCGGCCGCCCGGGACAAATGGAAGGAAATCCGCGACCTGGTGATCGACGGCGTCCCCATGTCCCAGGCCATGGCGCGCTCGCCCGAAACCTTCCCCCGGGTCTACGTGGCGATGGTCGAGGCGGGTGAGACCGGCGGATTCCTCGACGTCGTGCTGGCGCAGATCGCCGACTTCCAGGCCCGGGAAAAGGACCTGAAGGCGAAGGCCGTCGGCGCGCTGATGTACCCGGTCATCCTGCTGGTCCTCGCGATCGGCGTGCTGATCTTCCTGATGGTGTTTTTCATTCCGCGCTTCCAGATCGTCTTCAAGAGTTTCAACGCGGACCTGCCGCTGCTCACCCAGGCGATCGTCGCGACCAGCCAGGCCGTCCGCGATTACGGGCTGATCGTGGCGGCCGTCATCGGCGTCGCCGCCTTCGCGCTGCGGAAATGGTTCCAATCGGAATCGGGGCGGCGGTCCTGGGAGGGGCTCATCCTGCGGATGCCGGTCGTGGGGCCGCTGCTGGCCCAATTCGCCATGGCGCGCTTCACCCGGATGCTCGGGACGCTGCTCGGCGCGGGCGTGCCGCTGATCAATGCCCTCAACGTCGCGCGCCGCTCGATCGGCAACCAGATCCTGGTGGACGCCGTCTCCGCCTCGATCGAGCGCGTCAAGGAGGGCAAGCCGCTCGGCGTCAGCCTCGGGCAGAACCGGACGCTGTTTCCGGGCGCGGTCATCGAGATGATCTCCGTCGCGGAGGAGAGCGGACGCCTCGATCAGGAGCTGCTGCGGATCGCCGTCGTCACCGAAGGCGACCTCGATCGGCACCTGAAGACCGCGGTCGCCCTCGCCGAGCCGCTCATGCTGTTCCTGATCGCCGCCTTCATCGGCACCATCTTCATCGGCATGGTGTATCCCATCTTCTCGCTCACCGACCATATCAAATGAACACTCCGCTTCGCTCCGCCCTCCGCCCCTCCCCGCGCCGCCGCTTGCCGGCCCGATCGCGGACCCGCGCCACGGGCCGCCGCGGCTTCACCCTCGTCGAGCTGATGCTGGTGCTCGTCATTCTCGGCATCCTGGCGGGCCTCGTGCTGCCCAAGTTCGCCGGCCGATCGGAGCAAGCCCGGATCACCGCCACCGTGACCCAGATCGCCACGTTCAATACGGCGCTCGGCGCCTACGAGGTCGACACCGGCACCTACCCGAGTGCCCAGGACGGCCTGCGCGCGCTGGTCGTGCAGCCGGGCGATGCCAACGGCTGGCGCGGACCCTATCTGCAGAGCGACATCCCCCTCGATCCGTGGGGGCGGCCCTACATCTACCAGTACCCGGGCAAACTGAACCCGAGCGGTTACGACATCATCTCGATGGGGCCGGACGGCCAGCTCGGCACGGCCGACGACATCTACAATGCGGGCATCACGGGACGCTAAGGACGGGCGCCGCGCGCGGCGCGGCTTCACCCTCGTGGAGCTGGTGGTCGTCATGGTGCTGCTCGGCATCGCCGCGGCGCTGGTGGTGCCGCATATGACAGGCTTCCTGCGCGGGCGGATGCTGGCGCTCGAGGCGCGGCGTATGCTGGCGCTCACGCATTACGCGCAGAGCCGGGCGGTCGCCGAGGGGGTGCCCGTGCTGCTGTGGATCAATGCGCGGCAGTCCTCGTACGGCCTGACCACCCAGTCGGGAGCCAGCGATCCGGACGACCGCGCCTCCACCATCACGGTCGACCCGTCCCTGACGCTCGAAGCCGCCGTGCCGACGGCCTCGCCCGCTTCGGAACAGGGCGATGAGCGCCTCGGCGTGCCGAACAACCTGCCGGCGATCCGCTTCCTGCCCGACGGGATGTTCGACCCGAGCAGCGCGGCGAAGATCGTGATTCGCCAGGGCGCCACCGCGGCGCTCGAACTCGTGCCGACCGCCAACCGGCTCGGATATGAAATTCTTCCCGCGACCACGCCCTGACGATCGGCGGCGCGCCTCCCGGGGCTTTACCCTGGTGGAAGTGCTGGCCGCCCTGCTCATGATGGCGATCATCGTCCCGATCGCCCTCCAGGGAATGGGCGTCGTCAGCCGCGCCGCCGGCCTCGGGGCGCAGAAGGTGGCGGTCATGCGGGTCGCCGAGCGCGTCCTCAACGAACAGCTCGCCGTGGTGGCCAGCGGGCAGTCCATCCCGACGTCGGGGAGCGGCACGGAGGTCGAGGGCGGTATCAGCTACCGCTGGACCATGCAGACCGCGCCCTGGCCCCAGGACACGATGACGCAGATGACGGTGAAGGTCGACTGCGTCGCGCAGGGTCGGGCGTACGAGATGAGCCTGAGCTCACTCTACGACCCCGGCGCGGACACGCCCGGGACAGCCGCCGCTTCGACCACCCCGACCCCATGAAGCCGGCCCGTCCGAGCGGTCGACGCCGCACCGCCGGTTTCACCCTCCTGGAACTGCTGATCGCCACGGTGGTGGCCGCCTTCGTCCTGATCGTGATCAACAGCATTTATTTCACCGCCTTGCGCCTCAACAATTCGACCCAGGACCAGGTCGACCGGGAGCTGGTCCGGCACCGCGCCGTCGAGCTCGTGCGCCGGGATGTGGCCGGACTGATGGTGCCCCAGATGAATCCGACAGCGCCCGCGGGCACGTTCAGCGGCCAGTTCCAAGACACCCCGACGGACTCGCCGACCCAGGACTTCAACGACACGCGCGTGAGCCCGGACTTCTATACGACGACGGGAGCGATCGACGGCTGGAGCCCGTTCTCCGAGGTGCAGGTCGTGAGCTACTTCCTCGCGGCGGCCACCGACGGCAGCAACGCCAAGAACCTTGTGCGCGCGGTCACGCGCAATCTCTTGCCCGTCTCCACGCCGACCACCGACGAGCAGACCCTGCTCACGGGCGTCGCCGACGCCGCGTTCTCCTATTATGATGGGACGGAGTGGACCGACACCTGGGATTCCACCACCACCTTCACGCTCCCGGCCGCGATCAAATTCACCGTCAATTTCGCCGCCGGCCGCGCCGGTCCGGCTGCGCCGCCGATCGAGCTGGTCCTGCCGGTCGACGTGTCCACGAGCACGAGCCTGACCGAGACGCTGCAGGGTTCGACGACCGGAGGCACCCTATGAAGCGGCGCGAGCGCGGTTCGGTGCTCATCATCGTGATGTGGATCTGCCTCGGGCTGGTCGCGCTCACGCTCTACTTCGCCCGGTCGGTGGACGCCGAACTCCAGGCGGCGGCCAATCGGGTCGGGGACATCGAAGCCCGGCAGGCCGCGGCCGGCGCCATGCGCTATGCCGCCTACATCCTGAACAACTACGCCGTCGATGGCGTCGTGCCCAACAGCGGGATCCCGCCCGATCCGACCCAGGACTATTATTCGGCGGCGCTGCCCCTCGGTCCCAATCCGGGCGATCCGCAGTTCTGGTTCATCGGGCGGGACCCGAACAATCCCCCCACCACGAGCCCCGTATTCGGCCTGGTCGACGAATCCTCCAAACTGAACCTCAACACCGCCACCCCCGGCATGCTCGAACTCCTGCCGCTGCCCAATCTGTCCACCGATTTCGTGTCGGCCATCGTGAGCTGGCGCAGCCCGGGCGGCGGGAGCGGCGGCACCACCGACTATGGGACGCTCGAGCCCCCGCGCGTGAACAAGGGCGCGCCGTTCGAGTCGACCGACGAGCTCAGGCTGGTCGACGGCTCCACGCTCGATGTCCTCCTCGGCGAGGACACCAACCGCAACGGCGCCCTGGATCCGAACGAGGACGACGGCGACCAGTCGCCGCCGCACGACAACCAGGACGGGGTCCTGCAACCCGGCATGCTCGAATACGTGACGGCGTTCAGCAACCTGCCGGCCACCACGCACAGCGGCGGAACCCGGTTGAATATCGCCAGCCTCCAGAGCCGCCAGAACCTCGCGGCGCTGCTCACCCGCAAGGGCGTGAGCGCCGCCCGGGCCGCCGCCATCGTGGCGGCCGCCGGGTCCTCGACGTTCAACAGCGTCGCCGCCTTCATGGTGGCGAGCGGCATCACCCCGGCGGAATTCGCGCTGATTCACACCTCGATCACGGCGTCCGCGAACGGCAACGCGATCCGGGGGCTGGTCAATGTCAACACCGCCAGCGCCACCGTGCTCGCCTGCATTCCCGGGATCGGCCAGCAAAGCGCCGCGAGCCTGGTGGCCTACCGGGTGGCCAATCCGACCGCCCTCACGACGTTCGCCTGGATCAGCCAGATCCTCAGCCGCCCCGCGATCGTCCAGGCCGGCCCGTACATCACCGACCAATCGTATCAATTTTCCGCCGACATCGTCGCCGTCGGCCGCTTTGGCCGCGGGTATTGCCGGGAGTTCGTCGTCTTCGACACGAGCCAGGGCATCCCGCGGATCGTCTACCGGCAGGACCTGAGCGGCTACGGCTGGGCGCTGGGCCCGAAACTGCGCCAGACGCTGCGGGCGGCGCACACCGATTGACTATGGCCTTCCAGTTCAAGTCCCGACCGCAGACGATCCTCGGCCTCTCCCTCCACGAAGGCCGGCTGGCGGCGGCCCTCCTCGTCCGGGCCAAATCCGGCGTGGCCGAGGTTCGGTCGGCCAGCGCGGCGCTGTCGCTCGACCTCCTGCAGCCGGAAGCGGCGCTCGTGGGCCGCGAGATCGCCAATCAGCTCGAGGCCGCCGGCATTCGGGAGCGGCGCTGCGTGATCGCGGTGCCCCCCGCCTGGGTCATGAGCCAGCAGTCGCCGCTGCCGGACCTGCCGCCCGCCGACCTGGACAGTCTGCTGCAGCTCGAGGCCGAGCAGGGGTTCCCCTGCGATCCGGCGCAGTTGCAGATCGCCCGCTCGACGTCGCGGGTCGGGGGCGCCGCCTTTGTGACCCAACTGGCGGTGCGTCGGGAGCACCTGGACCGGCTGGCGGCCGTCGCCCGGGCCGCCGGCCTGAAGCCGGTCAGTTTCTCGCTCGGCCAGTTCGCCTCGGCGGCCGACGCGTCGGCCGGAATGGGCGGTCAGATCACGGTGGCGCTCGAGGCCCGCTCGGCGACCCTCGCCGTCGCCGTGGGCGGCGGCCTCGCCGCCTTCCGCACCTGCGACGCCACGATCGAGTCCGAGGCGGGCGAACGCGTCGCCAATGGCAACGCGGTCGCCCGGGAGCTGCGCATCACCTTCGAGCAAATCCCGGCTGCCCTGCGCGGTCAGCTCCGCCACCTGGTCCTCTGCGGCGACGAGGGGCTGGCCGGCCAGCTCGCCGAACGCGTCGGCCCTTGGGCCGCGGCCGTCGGATTGGCCCTGGCGATCCGGCCCGCGCCCCCCGGCGGCCTCGGCGAGTGGGTCGCGCGCGAACTCGCGCTCGGGTGGCTCGCGCCGGCGGGCCCGCGGATCGAGTTCATGCCCCCGCGCCGCGGGCGCTGGGAGACGATCAGGCTCCGCTACAGTTCCAAGGGCCTGGCGACAGCCGGGATGGCGGCGGGGGCGCTGGTCGCCGTGACCGGGGCGGCTTTCGGCTGGCAGGAGTACCGCGTGTTGAGCCTCCGGTCCGAGTGGGAGGGCATGCGGGTGCAGGTGGCGGAGCTGCAGGCGCTCCAGGACCGGATCCGCGACTACCGGCCCTGGTACGATCGCTCGTCCGCCGATCTGCGCATCCTGGCGCGGGTCACGCAATGCTTCCCGGAAAACGGCAGCCTGACCGCCAAGTCCTTCGACGTGCACCAGGCGGCGGCCGCGACGACCGTCAGCATCAGCGGGACCGCTCGCGACGGCCAGGCGTTGCTCCGAACCCAGGAGAAGCTGCGCAAGGCCAGCGAGATTCAGAACGTCAAGGTCGAGTCCATCAGCGGCAAGATGCCGGCCCAATTCACCCTCACCTTCCGCTGGATCGGAACCCCCGGCTCATGAAACTCGACGTCCCCGAACGCCAGCGTTGGCTCATGCTCGCGGCGGGCGCCGGCGCGCTCCTGCTCATCCTCAATTGGGTCGTCATCACGCCGCTGGGCGATCTGTGGAGCGCCCACGCCGATGAGATCGGACGGCTGCGCCGCTCGATCGCGGAGGGCCGCAGTCTGGTGGCCCGCGGCCCCCACCTCCAGCAGGTGTGGTCGGCGAATCGGACCCAGGCGCTCCCGCGCGATCAGGCCCAATCGGAGCACGATCTCATCTTTGCGTTCGAAAACTGGAGCCGGGTGAGCGGAGTGGAACTCGGCGCGGTCAAGCCGCAGTGGAAGCAGGGCGCGACCAACGCTTCGTCCCTGCTGGAGTGCCGGCTCGACGCGACGGGCTCGCTGGCGGCGTTGAGCCGCTTCCTCTACGAACTGGGACGGGCGCCGATGGCGTTGCGGGTCGAGTCGGTCGAGCTCACCTCGCGCGATGAAACGGGGCAGCGCCTCACGCTCGGACTGACGGTCACGGGCCTGAGGCTCTTCCCGCTGGAGGGCAAATCGTGAACCCCCGCCGCCCCGAAACCGGCGCCCGTCCGTGCCGCCCGCTGGCGGGCGCAATCGCCCTCGGCCTCATCTGGGGCGGAAGCCTGTTCGTCCGCGCCCAGACGACGGGCGGAGGGGCGGCGCCGTCCGCCCCCGCGGGCGCCCCCGAGAGTTTCGAACGTTTCAGCCTGATTGGAAACTTGAACATCTTCGATGCGTCCCGAGTCGGCTGGAGTCCCGGCCGGTCGGTTCCTCCCGTCGACACGATCGCCCTGGTTGGCACCCTCGAATCGAGCCAGGGTCGGATGGCCTTTTTCGACAGCCCCAATGCGCTCTATCGCCGAGTGCTCCGCGAGGGCGGCACGATCGCCCAGTTTACCGTCAAGCGGATCGAGCCCAACGGCGTGGAACTCGCCCATGACGCCCAGGTGATCCCGCTGGCGGTCCGGCAGACGCTGCGGCGGCCGGCGGGAGGGGACTGGTCGGTGGGCGGCGTGAGGGCTCCGGACACTCCTGGTGCCGCCGCCGCAGCGGCCGTGCCCCCCGACGCCTCCGACGTCCTCAAACGACTCATCGAGCAACGCCAGCAACAATTGAAACAATGAAATCGCCTCTGCATCGGATCCTTCACGAAGCCCGGTCCCACGTCGCTCCCTGGCTGGCCATCCTCGCGTTGGCCGGGACGGGACGGGCGCAGTCGATGGCGCCGGCGCCGGCCGGTTCCGCCGGGGCCGACGCGGGCCTGCGTTTCAATTTTCGCGGCGCCCCGCTCGAGACCGTGCTGAATTACATGAGCGAGGCCGCCGGCTATGTGATCGTGCTGCAGACGCCCGTGACCGGCACGGTGGACATGTGGAGCAGCCAACCGGTCTCCCGCCGCGAGGCGCTCGGCCTCCTCGAGATCGCGCTCAACCGCAACGGCTATTCGGTCAGCGTCCAGGGCCGCACGCTGATCGTCGCCTCCAAGGACGACGCCAAGAAGGAGAATATCCCCATCCATACCGGCAACGATCCGGCCGAGATTCCGCAGACGGGGCAGATGGTGATGCAGATCATCCCGCTGCGGCATATCGATGCGGTGCAGGCGGCGAAGGATCTGGCCACGCTGATCCCGAACTCGTCCACGATGACGGCCAACGCCGACAGCAACTCGCTGGTGGTCACCGACACGGAGATGAACGTGCACCATATCGTGCAGATCGTGGCGGCCCTCGACAGCTCCATCGACACGGTCTCGACGACCCAGGTGTTCGTGCTGAAGAACGCCGACCCAATCGAGATGGCGACGCTGATCACCAACCTGTACGGCACGCCGACGGGAGCGACTAATCCCGCCGCACTCCCCGGCCAGGGGGGCCGACCCGGTTATCCCGGCGGCGGTTTCGGCGGCTTCGGCGGTTACGGCGCCGGAGGCTACGGTGGAGGCTTCGGCGGCCGCAATGGCGGCAACGGCGGCGGCGGCAACCGCGCTGCCGGGGCCGCCGCCGCTGGCGCCGCCCGGCCGACGACAGGCCGATCGATTCCCGTCGTCGCGATCGCCGATCCGCGCACGCTCTCGGTCGTGGTGACGGCGGCGAAAGAACAAATGCCGGACATCGCCGAGATGATCGCCCGGCTCGATTCGAATACCGGCCGCAAGCAAAACGCGTACACGATCACGATGCAGAACGCGGACGTCCAGCAGGTGCAGGCCATCCTGCAGAATCTCTTCCAAAGCAGCACCCAGCGGAGCTCGACCTCCACGCAGGCCGATCCGCTCAGCACCCGGGCGACCAATAATGCCACGCAGAACAACAACACCGCCGCCAACGTCAACTTGGTGGGCAGCTCGAGCACGAGCCACTAGGTCGCCATGCCCTCTCCAACCTCCACCTCTCTCGCTATGAATTCATCCCCCCTTCGATCGCGGCTGCGACTCCTGCTGGCCACCGGCCTCCTCGTCCTCTGCGCCGCGGGCGCCGGCGCCCAGACGATGGGCGGCGCGCGCCCCGGCGGCGTCGGCGGTGTGGCGGGGGGCGCCGGCGGGATCGGCGGAGCGGGCGGAATCGGGGGCGCCGGTGCGGGCGCCGGCAGCAGCCTGTCGATCCGCCAGTACACGAATTCCACCATGCTCGGTGACGCCATGATCACCAGCGACATGGAATCGCGCAATCTGGTCGTTGTCACCGACGAGGCGACGTATCAGGTGATCAAGAAGATCGTCGCCGACCTCGACCGGCCCCGGCCGCAGGTGCTGATCGATTGCGTGTTCGTCCAGGTCACCCTCAACAATGAACTCGATCTGGGCACTGAACTGTCGTTCAAGGGCGGCAGCAGCACCGCCACGAGCCAATATGGCCTCGGCCTCGTGAATACGGGCGGGACCGCGGTGCCCGGCGTGCCGGACCTCGGCACCGGACTCGTCAACACGACGGCCGTGGCGGGGAGCAGCGCCGGCGGCAGCACCCCGAGCAGCAACGGCGCTTTCTACAGCGTGATGGGGAATAACGTGAACGCCACGATCCACGCCCTGGCGGCGGTCACCAAGACGGAAGTGCTCTCGCGCCCCTCGGTGCTCACCCGCAACAACCAGCAGGCCACGATCCTGGTCGGCCAATCCGTCCCGATCATCACGAGTTCGACCGTGAGCACCCTCACGGGCTCGCCCACCAATACGATCGAGCAGCAGGATGTGGGCATCATCCTGAAGGTGACCCCCTTCATCACGGCCGAGGGCAACATCGAGATGATCCTCGATCCGCAGATCTCGTCGCTCAGCTCCACCACCGTATCCATCGGCAACAATACCAACTCGCCCGTGATCAATATGATCTCGGCGGATACGGTGGTCGTCACGCCGAACAACCAGACGGTGGTGCTCGGCGGACTGATGCAGAATCAAAAGAACGAGACCGAAAACAAGGTGCCGCTCTTGGGCGATATTCCCATCCTCGGTTACGCCTTCAAATTCAAGACGACGAACGTCCAGAAGACCGAGCTGCTGATCTTTCTGACGCCGCACATCGTGCGCGATCCCAGCGACCTCGCCCAGTTGACCGGCGACGAACGCCGCCGGATGGAGGTGCAGCCGGATGATTTCGGCAAAGCCGAGTTGAAGAAATATGGAATCCCGCCCAAATAAGCGAGTCTGCCCTCCATGTCCTGGCCGGTTCCCCACCGCAAATGGATCATCCCCGCCGCGCTGATCGGCGCCGGCTTGGCCGTCTGCGCGTGGCAGTTCGGCGAGCACCTGCGGTTTGAGCGCGGCGCCAAGGACGCGCTGATCAAGCGCGGGCGCGATATCACCTCGACCCTGGGCGTGGTCCTCCGCTCCCAGCGGCGCTTCGGCTGGTTTGTGGTCAAGGAGCGGATCGAGCCGTCGCTGGAGGCTCTGATTCAGCCGGAGGACCTCGAATCGATCGCGGTGCTCGCGGCGACCGGAGAGCCCCTCGCGAGCGCGGGGCTGCCGGTGGACCTCGGCCCCGAAGTGCTGCGCGCCGGCGGCGTCTATTGGGGCGATGGGACCGTGACCCTGATGAACCTGATGGACCTGGGCTCGGGCAAGGCCGACAGCGACTCGCCGGCGGCACCCACCATCGTCACATCGGACGAGGAACGCCGTTCGCTCCGCCCCCGCCCCGGCGGCTGGCCCGCCGGCCCGGGCGGCCCGCGGACCGTCCCGGCGGCCCCGCGACCCTCGCTCGGCCGGCCGTCCTGGATGACGGCGGAGCAGTTCAATGCGGTCATCCATCAGAACGGCGCCCATAGCCTCGTGGTCACGCTGTCGACGGACGAACTCCGCCGGCAGATCGCGAACGATCTCGTGATGCGCTCCCTCATCTGCCTGCTCGCGCTGGGCGGCGCGGTCATCTCCGTTTTCGCCTGGCGCAACCACCTGAGGAATGCCGAGCTGCAGATCGGACTGATCAAGGCGGCGGAGATGAACACGCATCTCAAGGCGATGAATTTCGCCGCCGCGGGGCTGGCCCACGAGACCCGCAATCCCCTCAATCTGATCCGCGGACTGGCGCAAATGATCGCGATGAAGGCCGAACCGGCGTCCCCCCTGCGCGAACACGCCGTCCAGATCGTCGAGGAAGCCGACCGGGTCGCGACGCAGCTGAATGATTTCATCAATTACTCCAAGCCCCGCGAGGCCCATCCCGCGCCGGTGGAGGTGCAGCGGCTCGTGGCGGACGTCGTGCGCACCCTGCGTCCGGATATCGAGGAGAAACAGATCCAGCTGGTTCAGCCCGAGACCCCCTGTTTCATCGAGGCCGACGATCGCCTCCTCCGCCAGGCCGTCTTCAACGTGCTGCTGAACGCCTCGCAAGCGGTGGGCCCGGGCGGCCGGATCCAGGTGCAGGTCGCTCCCGCGGGGACCGGCGAAGCGGTCCTCGAAGTCAGCGACGACGGTCCGGGCGTGCCGCCGGCGGAGCGCGAGAACATCTTCAAGCCCTACGTCACGATGCGCGCCAAGGGAGTCGGCCTCGGCCTCGCCATCGTCCGCCAGATCGCCGCCGCTCACCGCTGGGAAGTCAGTTGCGGCCCCAATGAACCGCGCGGCGCCCGGTTTCGGTTCAGTCATCTGCGACTCGCCACCCCCTACGCATGAGCGAAGCGGTCACTCCGAGCGAGCCGATCCTCATCGTCGACGATGATGCGGGGCAGCGGAGCCTCCTGGAGACGTTCCTCCAGGCGCGGGGCTACCGCACGCATTCGGTCGCATCCGGCGAAGAGGCGCTCCGCCTCCTGAAGAGTCGAAAGGTGGCCATGATGATCAGCGATGTCCGGATGCCGGGCATGTCCGGCATCGAAACCCTGCGCCGCGTCCGCGAGCAGCAACCCACCCTGCCGGTGCTGCTCGTGACTGCGTTCGCGGACATCCGCAGCGCGGTCACGGCGATGCGCGACGGCGCGGTCAACTATCTGGCCAAGCCCATCGATCTGGATGAGCTGATCGCGACCATTCGGCACGCGACCGATCGGCGGGGCGGGGCCGTCCCGGGATCCGGGCGCTCCACCCCGCCCCTGCCCGCCGGCATCGTGACTCAAAGCTCGCTCATGCAGGCGCTGTACCGCGATGTCGCCGTAATCGCGCCGGCCGTGACCCGCGTGCTGATCACGGGGGAAAGCGGTGTCGGCAAGGAAGTCGTCGCCGAATTGATTCACCATTGGAGCCCCAGGGCGGCCGGTCCCTTCGTGAGGGTCAATTGCGCCGCCATTCCGGAGAATCTCCTGGAAAGCGAGCTCTTCGGGCACGAAAAGGGCGCGTTCACGGGCGCCGTGCAGCAGCGGATCGGCCGGTTCGAGGAAGCCAATGGGGGCACGATCCTGCTCGACGAGATTTCCGAGCTGCCGCTGCCGCTGCAGGCCAAGCTCCTGCGCGTCATCCACGACGGCTCGTTCGCACGCATCGGCTCCAACCGGGCCTTGCACATGGACGCGTGGGTGCTCGCGGCCACCAACCGCGATCTCGAGGCCCAGATCGCGGCCGGCGCCTTCCGCGAAGACCTGTTCTACCGCCTCAACGTGATCGAATTCCACGTGCCCGCGCTCCGCGATCGGCCGGAGGACATCATCCCGCTCGCGACCTATTTCATCGGCAAGTTCTCGCAGCAGCAGTCGCGGTTCTCCGCCGCTGCGACCACGTGTCTCACGAAATACCGCTGGCCGGGTAATGTGCGCGAATTGCGCAACGCGATGGAGCGGGCCGCCCTCCTTTCGCGCAGCGATATCGTGCTGCCGGAGCATCTGCCGGCGCGCGTGGTGACCGGCGCCAATACCCAACCGACCGAAGGCGGCGAGGCGATCCAGCTCGGTCAGATCGAGCAGGAGGCGATCCTGAAGGCGTTGCGTAAAAATCGCTTCAACCGGACCGAAACGGCCAAGGAGCTGGCGATCAGCCGGCGGGCGCTGACGTACAAGCTGCAGCGGATGCGGGCGGATGGGACGCTGGGGGCGGCGGAAGCGTGGGCGGGCTGACGGCTTAGGCTTCAGACCAACCGGCGCGGCAGGGAGGCTGGCCCGCTCCGAGTGGGACCAAGGCCCGGATCGTTCATCGAGACAGGGCGGCCATACCGCGGGCCGGTCAAGCCGGTCCGCCAGAGACCGCCCGGGAGATGAACGAGGAGGTCCCAAACTCCGCGGGCCAGACTCCCTTCCGCGCCGGTTTTGGGTCTTCGGCTAAAGGGCCGACGGCCGCCTATAGCTTTCCCACGTCCTCGGGATGCGCGGGCCAGTAAGCCTCGTGGATGATGAGGCCCTCGGCCTCCATCAGCGGGCCGGATACTTTTACGTAAGGGGCGATGCGGTGGAGAAGTTCGTGGCTGGTTATCCCGCCTGGATCCGGGGCAAAGCCCATGGTGAGCAGGAAAGGCGCCTCCGAAGTGCCGTAAACCACCCGGCCGATTCCGGAAAACATCACGGCCCCGCAGCACATCGCGCACGGCTCCGTGCTCGTGTAGAGCGTGGACTGTTCGAACGTGGCCCGGTCGATTTTGGGGCTGAAGGCGGAGATCAATCCGGTCTCGGCGTGCTTGGTCACATCCTTGGTCGACTTCACGCAATTCGAGTATTCGGCGATCACTTTGCCGTCCTTGACCAGCAGTGCGCCGAAGGGACCACCGCCATGGGTCGTGGCGTAGCGGGCCAGTTCGTAGGCGCGGGCCATGAACTTCCTGTCCACCGCGGTACAGCTGGGATCGTCCGGCGAGGGTTTCGGGTTGCTCATCGGGACGGCGGCAAACGCCCCAACAACGCCGATGCACAGGAAACCGAAGAACGAGGATGCGGTCAGGCGGAAGGACATGGTGGAGGGAAGGGGGCGGCGCGGTCGGGACGGATCCAACCGTGTTTCATGAAATCATCGGGCTAGTGCCTCAAAGTCCGAAGATCCGTCTGCAGATCGGCGACATACTCGTCGATGAAACGCCGTTCGTCGACGGCCTGGACCAGAATCACGTCGGTGACGCCAATGCGCGGCCGGTTGCCCGCGGCCGCCACAATCGTGCGGCCGTAGCTGGCGCCATGGTCGATATCGACGTCCATCTGCACCTTGAGCGAGCGTTGGATCAGGCTGGGGTCGGCCAGCAGCATTGAACCCATCTCATCCCAAAGGCCCAGGCCGAGCGCGGAATCGCGCGCGAGGTAGTCGATCGCTGGAGTCGGATGCGTCTTGAGTCGATCGAGGAGCGCGCGGGTCAGCTTGAACCGATCGCTCACGTCGGCGACGGAAACGATCTCGGGCCAGGACGCGGCCAGGGTAATGTGCGCGGCCTCGGGATCGAAGATGATGTTGAAGTCGGAATGAAACCCATCGCCCGCGGCGTCCTCCAGCACCCGACCGCCCTGAATCACCAGGCGCTTGGCGAGGCCGGCGAACTCGGGATCCAAGCTGATCGCGACCGCGAGGTTCGTGAGCGGACCCGCGGCAAAGATGGTGACCTCATGCGGGTGAGCGTGCACCTGACGGATCATGAAGGCCGCCGCGCCTTCTGCGCTCGGCTTGATCCGGGGGAGGCCCTCGGGCGGAGTCACGACTTTGTAAGGATCGAGCGGGTGACTGGCGGGATGGCGCGCCGTATCGTTCCACGCCCCCTTCCAGAAAATGAACCCATGGGCCGCCTCCCACGCCGCCATGCGCGCCTGGGTGTTCACGAGCGGGAACACTGCCCCGTTCGCCACCGGCACCTCGGGCGCGCCAACCAGCTCAAGAAAACGGAGCAGGTTGACGGTGCCCTCATCCCGCCAACAGTCGCCGGTCACGGACGTGAGCCCGAGCAGCGTGATGTTCGGCGACACCAGCAGCGGGATAACCGCCGTTTGGGCGATGTAGCTCCCGGGGATATTCCAATCGTTGTCGAGTATCACCAGCTCCTTGGCGCGCAGCCCGGAGCTGCCCACGAGCACTCCGAGAACGAGGGCCGCGTAAAAGCCGAAAACCCCCGCCCGCCCGCGCCGCAGAGATCGATGAAGCAGTGAACTCATAAGAGTTGCGGCGGAGTCGCGCGCAATCTCACCCCGAAAGCAACAACCGTGCCTCCCTGCTAACCACCTCCGGAGAGCCAAGTCTGGCTTGCAGGGTACTGCTAGCCGCGGAATCGATCGTCGTCCGGCGCAGAAAAACGCACTTCGCGCCAAGACCCAGCTCCGAAATGGAGCCAACAGCCGGATTTGAACCGGCGACCCACGCTTTACGAAAGCGTTGCTCTACCAACTGAGCTATGTTGGCCTTGGCCGAACCGTCAGAAATACGGCCCGGGGCCACGCACTGACAAGCAATTTCGGACTCGCCGTCGCCGGGCCGATCGGGCCGCCTACGGCTGGCCATGACTCCCCTTTCGACCGATCTTTTCGACTACCACCTGCCCGAGGAGCGAATTGCACAGACGCCGGCGGAGCGGCGGGACGGCTCGCGGCTGATGGTGGTCGATCGCCGGACGCGGTCGCTTTCGCATGAGCGGTTCTCGGATCTGCCGGCGCACCTGCGGGCAGGCGACACACTCTTCCGCAACAATGCGGCGGTGCTGCCGGCGCGGCTGACCGGACGGCGGCCGACGGGGGCAAGGGTCGAATGTTTCCTCCTCCGGGCGCTCCCGGCTGACGGGGGCGAGGTGTGGGAGTGCCTGCTCAAGCCGGGGCGGCGGCTGCCGGCAGGCAGCACGTTTGCCGGGGCGGAGCAGTCTTACAGTGCCGAGATCCTGAGTCGGGATGAGGCGGGATTGAACCGCGTGCGCTTCACGGTGCGGGACGGAGCCACGGTCACAGAAATCGCGAATCTAATCGGGCGCGTCCCTCTCCCACCCTATATCCGTCGCGCCGACTCGGAGCCGGCCCCTGCAGCCAAGCATCCCTCCGAGCCCTCGCCGGAACGCGACACCGCAAGAACGCCAGAGCTCTCTGACCGCGAGCGGTATCAAACCGTCTATGCCAACCTTGATCGGCAGGTCGCCGTGGCGGCGCCGACGGCGGGACTGCATTTTACCCCCGAATTGCTGGCGACCCTTTCCGCGCAAGGAGTCGGCACCGCCGACCTCACCCTCCATGTCGGTTTAGGGACGTTCCAGCCCATGAAAACGGCCGAGGTGGCCGCGCATGCGATCCACCGAGAGACGTACGAAATTCCGGTGGAGGCCCAGCGGGCGCTCTTTCCGCCGCGAACCGGTCGCCGCATCGCCGTCGGCACGACCAGCGTGCGCACCATCGAGGATTTCCTGGGCAAATTCTCCGCCCCGCGGGACGCGCCCCACCGCGACGAGGCTTCGATCTTCATCTATCCGCCCGTCTCGTTCCGGGGGGTGGATGCCCTCATCACGAACTTCCACCAGCCCCGCTCCACCCTGCTCTGCCTAGTCGCGGCCTTCCTCGCTCCCGGATCGACCGCCGGGGTGGCCTGGATCAAGGAGATCTACGCCGAAGCCATCGCGCGGGAATACCGCTTCCTCAGCTACGGCGACGCGATGTTGATCCTTTGAGGTCGGCACGGTCGCCCAACCGGCAGAGCGGTCATTTCCTATGCCGTTCGCGGCCGCGGAACCAATTTGGTCGCCATTTGACCAACGCCGAATTTAATCCCCCTTCCTTCAACCCATGAAAACACCCGTCCGACTTCTCGCCCTGCTCGCCCTCGCCTCCGGTCTGGTCAGCGCCGCCGCTGCCGCCGTCGAGACCTACCAGATCGATCCCGTCCACTCATCGGTCGGCTTCACCATCCGTCACTTTGTGAGCAAGGTGCCCGGCAGCTTTACCAAGTTCAGCGGCACCATCACCGTCGACCGCGACAACATGGAGAACAACCACGTCTCCGCGACCATCGATGTCGGCAGCCTCAGCACGGCCAACGAGAAGCGGGACGCCCACGTGAAGTCGCCGGACTTCCTCGATTTCGCGAAGTACACGACCATCACCTTCACGAGCACCGCCTGGAAGAAAACGGGCGACGACACCTATGACGTGACCGGTGACCTGACGATCAAGGGCGTGACCAAATCCGTCGTCCTCAAAGTGACGTCCAGCGGATTCGCGCCCGGCATGCAGGGGGCGATGCTCTCGGGCTGGGAAGCCACCACCACGATCAAGAAGTCTGATTTCGGCGCCGCCGGCCCGGGGATGATGGCCAAGGCGATTGGCGATGACGTCGCGGTCACCATCGATATCGAGGCCGATTTGAAGAAGTGACGGAACGGGCCATGCTCGACCGGACTTCGTGAACAATCCGGGGCCACGGTCGTGACCGCCGACGAGGTCCAGACGCTGATCGACGAAGCCACCTTCGACTTCGCCATGGGCGAAGCCGAGGTGGCTGCGGAGAAGCTGCGGCGAGCGGTCGCCACCGCACCCGACTCGTCGGCCGGCTGGCACGCGCTCGCGGAGGTTGCGCTCAGCCTCCGTCAGATGGACGAAGCCCTGGCGGCCGGCGAGCGGGCGCTGGCGCTGGCGCCGCACGACCAGCTCGCCAACGCCACCCTCTCGCGCATCTGGATGGAGCGCGGCGAAAAGGCCAAGGCCGAGCATTTCGGCGCCCAGGCGCGGATGCAGAGCTGGAAGGAAGAGCTGAAGCAGCCGCCGGAAACTCCGACCCACGGCCTGCATTGAATTCGCCGTTCGATGCGCGAAGTTGGACAGACTGTAGTAGACGGAAGAATAATCGGGGGGCCGGCGCGGCGGGAAGAAGCCGGCCTAGCAGGCGGTCTGGGAGTTAAGTTCTGCCCGTTGACAGAGGGGGAACGGCCTCGGTAGACTTGCCGCTCATGCAACCGCCAGCCTACGTGTTGGAATTCGAAAAGCCGCTGCGCGATCTAGCCCGCCAGCTCGACGAATTGCGGCAGCAGTCGATCGAGACCAACGTCGACCTGGCCCGCGAGGTCTTCGGCATCGAAAAGAAGATCGAGGCGATGCAGCGGGAGATCTACTCCAATCTCACCGCCTGGCAAAAGGTGCAGGTGGCGCGGCACCCCAAGCGGCCGTACGCGATGGATTACGTGAACCATCTGTGCACCGGTTTTCAGGAGCTGCATGGCGACCGCCAGTTCAGCGACGACCGGGCGCTGATCGGTGGCACCGCGTTCTTCGCCGGGCCTGCGGTCGTGATCGTGGCTCAGCAGGAGGGGCGCGACACGAAGGAGAAGATCGCGCGCAATTTCGGGATGCCGCAGCCCGAAGGGTACCGCAAGGCGCTGCGCCTCATGCGGCTCGCCGAGAAGTTCGGGCTCCCGGTGCTGGCCTTCATCGATACTCCCGGCGCCTTTCCGGGCATTGGCTCGGAGGAACGCCACGTCTCCGAGGCGATCGCGGTCAACCTGCGCGAGATGGCGATGCTGGAAACCCCTTCCATTTCAGTGGTGGTCGGCGAAGGCGGTTCCGGCGGCGCGCTCGGGATCGGCGTCACCGACCGGGTGCTGATCATGGAGAACAGCTATTATTCGGTGATCTCCCCCGAGGGCTGCGCGGCCATCCTGTGGAAGGACAGCAGCGCCGCCGCCAAGGCCGCCACCGCGCTCAAGCTCAGTGCGGGCGACCTGGAGAAGGCGGGAGCCGTCGACGAAGTGATTCCCGAGCCGCGCGGCGGGGCGCACAACGATCCGAAGCAGGCGGCGGACGCGCTGGGGTATGCGCTGC
>Ga0116230_10001178_pt1 | contig 24423 bp, 18 predicted proteins | sample S1TSphfallax_3_FD_88678 | JGI IMG/M metagenome (GOLD analysis project Ga0116230, IMG submission 88678) | Host-associated microbial communities from peat moss isolated from Minnesota, USA - S1T2_Fd - Sphagnum fallax MG | ecosystem: Host-associated > Plants > Peat moss > Unclassified | place... | reverse complement strand
TTTATTTATTTATTTATTCTTACAAGGGACACCCATCAATTAACATGGCAAAATAAAGAAAGTGGGTATTTCAAAAAATGAAATGCATCTAGGAGCAAGCATTAGGTTTTTTGGAAACTCCTCTCATGGAAGAAAAAATCCTTGTAGTAAGGCACCCTCCAACTACACACAAAAATCCACCTGATGCTTTATATAGAGGTTGTGTGAGGTGAAAGCAAGAGGGTTTACAAGTACCTTGGCAGCTTAGTGTTGGTTGTATAATGAAAATGTAATGACCAGTCTTTTCATGGATTTAAAAGAGGCACTCTTAATTCTCATTACAATTGATTAACAATTATTGGAAATATTGTAACCTAGGGTCAATTTCCACATTGACAAAACAAATAATTTTTTTTTTTCAAGAATGAATTCTTTTAAATATTTTCAAATTATATTATATTTTCATCATCTACTAAAATATTGTGATATGAGCAGTGAAATTATTCAGAATGTAGCTTTATGATAATTATGATGATTTTCAAAATATCAACTTCATATTTTCACAAAATTTCATTTCATTATTTTGAGGATTATTTAATTATGAAACTGACCTTAGGGTAAGGTAGGGTTCTGTTGAGATTAATAAAGTAGGGTTATGTGCTCTACAGTCAGGTGGGTTGCAAGAACAATTTTCCAATAACAGGGTGTTCGGTTATAGGGTCTAGGGTTTAGGGAACTTAAACCCTAAACCCTAGAACTACATCGTGCACTAAGTTAGCTTTCATGGTTACAAGAATGATCGTTGTCGTTGTGAAGAGGACAAGGACTCTGGAAGAAAAAAAAAGTAGAGAAACGCAAACGAATAAAGTGAAGAATGGCAGTGTACAGTAGACAATCGCGGAGAAGAAGAGAAAGGGGCGAGTATCAAATGGGAGAAGAGTGATAGAAAATAGCATATAACACAGGAGGAGGGAGAGTGATGGCAGCGGCGATGAGGCTGCCCCTATTATTATGTGGCCACTGCTGTTGTGTAGCTTTGCGGATTCTGTCCTTCAAACCCAACTGTGCAACTTTCTCCTCCTCCTTCCGCCTTCGTTCCTCGCCGCACCTTGGACGCCGTTGTTTCCTCGGGAGTGATTTGGTGCTCCCAGGGTCACGGGGACTGTCGTGGGCCGCTGTGGTCAAGGTGAAAGCGCAGGAGAGGCGGGGGGATTTGGTGCTGGGCATCGAGACCAGCTGTGACGATACCGGTGCTGCTGTGGTATTGGAAAGCTTCTCCTTTTCAATTCTCCGTCTGTGTGCCTGTATGCATGTGCGTTGTCTTTTTCGGGGAACGCAACTTTTCTTCACAGATCCCAGAGCTGCGAACTTTAGATTAGGGTTCTGAATTCTGAACTGGAATGATGAAGGGATCATTCGTTCTTGTTCCGGTAATGTGTGACAGGTCTCGACAGATGGCCGAATTTTGGGTGAAGCTCTTTCATCACAGGTACTTACAGATAGGAAACTTTGTGTCTGACCCATGTCTGAAGCTTGGAATTGTCAGTAATGCACTGGTTTTTCTCCTTAGATAATTTCTACCAGATGATGCTTATTACAGAGCTTTCCAGTTAGTCTGTTATCTATGGATGAAAAGACCTAAACCCCAACCTGCCCACTAGAAAACTACAATTGCTCAACTATAAAGTGTGACAAGTATGTTTCCGTTTTGCTGTGATATGTTGGGCTTAATGACACTTGTACTGTGTACTCTGCATATGGGGATGGGTGTTATAGGCAGATCTGCTATCCCAGTGGGGTGGGGTAGTACCTAATTTGGCACAGAGTGAGCACTTCAAGGCTATTGACAGGGTACAATTTTTCTGTTCTCTTTCACCTCCAATCTGCATTCATATATAAGTGCAGATTTTGCTTGCTTTGCTGATCATTGGAGGAACTGCTTTTAGGGTTTTCCTATATATGGTGATTGTTTATGCATAACTGTGGTTAGACTGCAACGAACTCCAGGGCAAATTCGTTATTGAGTGTTTTGATTGTGAGTGCATGCTCCTTCCTTCACACATTGCATTTAATAGACCTTTTACCTGTGAATAATGTTTTGACTGGGAACTATGTCAAGATGGGCAGGTAGTAGCAGAAGCATTGGCAAATGCTCGAGTGCAGGAATCAGATCTTTCAGCTGTGGCTGTGACCATTGGCCCTGGCCTTAGCCTGTGCTTACGGGGTGAGTCTTTATCAGGGATTATGGAAGCTGAACCAGTGTGAAGAATGGCCAGGGATTTACCAAACTTACTCTTAGATTGATATATTTTCCAGCAAATTTTCTGTGATAGCAATTGTGTTCTTGGTCTGGAGTTTTATTTCTCTTTCCATTTTTTTCCCTCCTTCTAATGTGTACTGATGTGCTTTCCTGTTTGGGAGGCAGTTTTCCTAGTAAGGGTTTCATTTCCTCTCGCTGATGGGTCTTTTGAGTCCCATTGTTACATTCTATGAAATGTTTTTGTCTCCCATAGGTCATAATATTTAATCAAAATGTTGCACAGTGGGGGTTAGGAAGGCCAGGGATATAGCACGAGCACATCGCTTGCCTCTGGTGCCCATTCATCACATGGAGGCACATGCACTTGTGGCCAGGTTTTCTCTCTTTTCTCAACCCTCAACCTGCAAACCCTATGGTCTAGTTTCTGGAGCTAACATGAACCCTGAGGGGGCCCTCATTCCTGGTTGTGGTTTTTGTGAATGTGAAGGCTTACAGAGGAAGCAGTGAACTTCCCATTTGTGGTTCTTCTTGTTTCTGGTATGCTTCATCCTTCTCTAGCAGTCAATATCATTGACAGGAACTGAAATTCTGTCATCAGTTAGATTATTTTCCTACAGTAAACATGTGGAGTAGGTTGTGTTTATTTCGTGGTTGTCACTTCCTCCCCAATGAGAGCTGTATGTAGACAAATTCATTCTTGATTTCAATTTTCAAGTGTTGGACCAATAGTCTTCTCTGGATTCTTGCTTTGTCATTAGCCTTGGCTGTACAATGTTGTGCAAGGAAGGTACTTTCAGAGTAACCAGTGAGTCAAAAAACAGAAATTACTCTGGTTCCATACAATGTGTGAATAAATCCAGAATTGACAGGATACATACTGTGGGGATGGCTGATAGGGGGGCACAACTTGCTGCTGTTGGCTCAGGATGTTGGACAATACCTGCAGCTTGGTACAACTGTTGATGATGCTATTGGTGAGGTGATATGTGTTTCAGTTCCTCATGCATTTCCATGAGATGTCAAAAGAAGGGGTCTTGAGAAATAAGCAAATAGTCCTGCATATTAGTAAATGTGTGAGATTTCTATGCTTGCTTTTTTTTAAAATGACTGCTGTCCATGAAAATACTTGGATAGAGACTATCCCAGTTTTCAGAAGTCTCTGGAAGTCTAAGAGAATCTGTCCAGCAACTCGTCTGTTTTACCATCGGTGTCTTCTATATTGCTGATTGTTATAGGCATATGATAAGACGGCAAGGCTTCTTGGATTGAATTTAAAGCATGGAGGGGGCCCTGCCCTGGAGGAAATAGCACTTGAAGGGGATCCAAACTTTCTGAATTTGTCGGTGAGCATATGATCACAAAGCCTTGTGCTTATAAAATCATGAAATGCACTTCTTATTTCTGTGTACTAGTGGATCAAATGCCAGAGGCAAGAGTTGCTTGCACATGATATGCAGGTGGGTTCCACTGACAAGCTTGCTGCAGTTTGAATGAGGTTACTAATGACATTTCCTATTAGCTTTGTCTTTCCAGTGCTAACCAATATCATGACTGAGCATTCCTGTTGGTTCCAGAAATAAAACAGGAAACATGGAGCTTTGTTTGTAATTATTTTCCTGAATTTTTGGGTGACTGTTATATATGCCTATCTATACTGACTGTCGGGAGCTGATGAAGTCATTGGGAAAAATATGGCAGCTAGTCACTGTTATTCAGGATGAAGGTGATGATAGTGGTACTTTGTGAGTTATGCCTATATAAGGTTATGACTGCACTCATTCTTGTTGTGGTAGTTTGAGTTCTGCTGGAACCAACATAAAGCAGGTACCTTCAAAATTCTATTGTGGAGTTTTCTCTGCAATAAGCACTCTATGTGGGTGGTCTAGTTCTCAGTTTCATTGATATCAAAGCTATGTTGGATTTTGCAGGTGCCAATGCGAAGCCAGAAGAATTGCAACTTTTCATATGCTGGCCTTAAGAATCAAGTTCGATTATCCATTGAATCACGAAATATGTGAGGCATGCTACTCTTGATTTCAGTTTTGTGTCTTACTCCAGATCAGAGCAGCAATCTATTTTCACAAATCTTTTAGCTCCAGAAAGTGTTTGTTGGGCTGACATGTAACTATGTAGTCAGTTGCAAATGCTGACAATTTCACATTTGCAGAAGCTCAGAATACATAACATGACTACAGTCACATAGGTTAACTATTGGTTCCTTACAGAGAGCTAGTGCATGAATCGGGCATTTTGGTGTCTTATGGGACCAGATATATTTACAGAAAATTGCAACCACAAAACTGCTGAGTTTATGAGTGTCATAGTGTGTATTTTTTGGCTTGAGTTTTTGTAGTAGTCCTGATTTACCAATATCGGAGGCCACAAGTGAGGAGCGGCAACTTCGGGCAGACATTGCAGCATCTTTTCAGGTAATTGTTTGACAAACATCATCCTCTGAGCTCTTCTAGTTTGGTGGGCCATTAAGTTATGGCAATAGGCACGCTGCAGGTAGGCTGAGTCCATTGCGCATTACAAATTCAGTCATGACTTCACTGTATGGCCGATCAATTTTCCTGCTGTAATTTGAATGTAGGATGTGCAATTGTCAGTCAAAAAGAAAACATTCAGAGTCATAAATTTGAATGTGATTGTTGTATTAATGGAGAAGACCTAAGTTTGCTGTATATCTCAACCCCAGAAACTTAGAAAAAGTTGATGAAGTAGGTTCTGTTTTTCTTTGGGTTGAGGAAGTATATATGTGTGTTTTACATGAAGTTTCGTGTTTCAGACTTGTCTCTGATGAGTTTGTGCAGAGAGTAGCTGTGCAACATTTAGAGGACAGGTGCCGCAGAGCTTTGGAATGGGCACGAACTATTGATCCCTCTGTAGATTGTCTGGTGAGAATCATCCTTTGGCTTGCTTCCAGGTTGCAAATTTTGTTAAAAGAGTCTCTGCCATGGTTGTCAAGCTGAAGATGTGCAATTCACTCCAATTAGAGGTGATATTTGCTAACATCTGATTGGGATTGGTTCTGAAGGTTGTCTCAGGAGGTGTTGCATCTAATAAAGTAGTACGGAGCAAGCTCAACAATCTTGTGGAAGCAGTTGGGCTCCGCCTTGTCTGTCCTCCCCCTCGCCTTTGCACTGATAATGGTGTCTCTTTCTACCTCTTATTTTACATTTAAGGTTTTAGATTCTAATATATTGCTTCTTTTGATGTTCACATATGTGCTCTATTTTCTGTATCCTTCTTTAACATTATGCATTGTGAGATTGAGAGAATGCAGTGGTTACTGACACAGTCTCATGTGATCCAGTCAATGCCAGGATTGGAATGTCTCATTGCATGGTCAGCCGTCTTTAGCATTGTGGACTGAATGTGACCAGATTGGTGTACCAAACAGGGGTGATGGTTGCATGGGCTGGAGTGGAGCATTACAAAAGGGGCATAATAGATCCCCCACCTCCTGTTGATGAACCCGATGATGTTAGGGTATGTTGCTAAACCAGTGATGGATTAAGGTCCTTGGTGACAAAAGCTCTTGAACAAAGGCTATCTGACACATCATTTCCGGCATCACATGAGCATACTGTGTGTCTTCCTGAAGCTTCCTGCAGTTCTCATGAAACTTTGCGAGGTTCCAAATTTGAGGATGGCAGGATGTGCTTTCCCTTCTACTCACCCATCATGGTGGGTTCTGTTTGATTGGACGGGAACAGTTGGATTTAAGGCCACGATGGCAGCTTGGGGAGATTTATGCAGAAGGTGAAAGTTTTGCGTGCTCTTTGAAGAAAACTGGAGACCACCCTTCCCTCACAGCCCAAGTCAGGAATTACATGCAGGGCGGCCACTAGCATTTGCTCAAGTAGTATTTTTTTGTCATTGGTCTGCACAAGACTATTGAGCATGGATGGAGCCTCTGTCTAACAAGAGTGTAAATTGTAGCCATGATTTCAAGTGTGCTTCTCAATTACATCATTGTTTCATCTGCTAGCTTGGTACCAATCATCATGAATAGATCTCTGAAATGCCATTGTTTGCATGTGAGGAAATCATAAGCTACTGGTTGAGCAGCCTTTTATAACAGATAAAATCACCCTATTCTTATACTCCAAAGTGCAGAGATGAGTGAGTTACCATGCTGCAGAAGGCCTACATTCTCCTTGAATTGTATTTGTGAAGATTCCTCACCACCCTGGCTAATTTTATGCTTGCAGCTGGTGGAAGGAAACCCAATCTCTCTCTACATATGGAATATTCAGAAATTGTGAAAGTAGGTTCTTTCCAGTGTTGGGTGGGTATCTGCTTTGGTGGATAAGAACTGCCAGTTTATTTTCCAGTTACTACAAACTGAACTGGAACCAGGTCTGAGTTTCAGAACTGGAACTGGAATTGGATTGTATGTTTTAAGAACTGGATCTGGAATCGGGTTCCTGATACTACTTATGTCTGGAACCAGAACCCAGATACACAGTTTTGGCAAAAAAAAGACTAGAACCTGGGGTTAATTGGAGATTAACTGGAAGTTTATGTTTGGTTTCAGGTTCAGGTTAGTAAGAACCAGACCAGAATAGGGTCTGATTTTCAGAATTGGAATCATAACTTGTTTTTTGTAGAACTGATCATGGGTCTCTTAACTGCTAAGCACTTAGTATCTCATGAGGGTTTTGAGCAGTGCAATTGGTCAGATTGTAGAAACCCTTCAATATAATTTGATACATCAGACAAGTAAATCAACCAGTTGCAGGTGGATTAGACTACCACATGGCTCCAAATGGTTCCTTATTGTTGAAGTTATCTGTAAAGTCAGAAAAACCCACTTCTTGAAAATTAGACTGCAGCTTGAATGTCTTGACCAAATTGTGTTTGCAATGTTGGGGTTGAGGTGTGCTGTGGTCAATTGCTGTTGTTGATAAGTATTCTTGAACTTTGTCAACATCCCTTCATAAATAGTAGATATGATCAACCTGCATAAGTGCTTCTCCCTTTTTCTTTATTTTACTCCTTTGTACATTTTCCCTAATCTACTGTGTGTTTCTTAATAAAGCTTTACAGGTCTTTTGATATTGTTTCTCTGCAGTAGTTTGTGGTCAAACAAACACTTGAATTTGGCATTCCAAAAAGGTTCATGGGCTGTTCTAGCCTTGTGTGTGTCCATTTTGTATTTCCATTGTCAAAGGTCTCATGTGACTTCCCAGAGAAACAGAGAGATGGGAAAGAAAGAGATCCCAACTTAGGAAGTCCCTAGATAGTTCTCAAGGTAGCCCCTAGGTAACCTTTAACTTAGGTTCAACCTCAGGTAGTCCCTACATAGTCCCTATGTAACCCCCTAGGTAGTCATCCAGGGTAGCCTCAGTAATCTGTAGGTATGCTTTTTTAATCTAGGAAGTCACTAGCTAGTCTGATAGGTAGGCCCTAAAAAACACCTTAATTTAATCCTCAGGTACACTTTAACTAAGGTAGGTCCCTAGGGAATCCATTGGGTAGTACCTACTGTAGGTAGCTCTATAGGTATGCCACAGGTCATCCTTAGGTAAGTCCTAACCTATTTAGTCCCTTATTTAGGTACCCCTCTAATCTATGGGATTGGTAACCTAGGTAAACCAAAGTGTGATTAAAAAAAGAAATCATGGTGTTCCACTTTGGGGAGTCATTAGTTTTTAGTTTTGAAAAGTGATCCTCACTTTGGTGGACTTGATGGAGAGATAGGTCAAAAGGAAGGATGAGAGGGTAGAGCCAGGCTCTTAGTGAGGATTACTTTATGGATAACTTCATTAGTGGCAATGCAACTGGAGCTCTATACAGAGTCCTTTATGTGATTGGCTCCCTTATTGCCTTTTGGGAAGATTGCATTGAGAGGTTGATATGTTGATAACTATCCTTCCTGTAATTGGGTCTCTATTGCCTTTGGGCAGTCCTCATCCCTTAGGAGGCCTTCCATTGGACCCCAAGCTAAATTGGATACCAACTTGGCCGATCAGCAAGCATACCATCTCTAGATCCTATTCTCATAGTCCATTGGCTAAAAAGGAAAAACTGAACCTGATCAGCATAGCATGTGGAGCCTATGTGATGATCATGGAGCATAGTTCATGCTGCACTGACAAAATACCCCTACACAATAATAATATGTACCCATGTTCTTACCTACTTGATCAACATATCATCTGGAGCCTATGATCACCTTGCAGCACTGGTCAAAAAGAAAACTGGAAAAAAAACATTGAAAATTTCTGCTTGATCCATTTAAAAATTCCCCCAAAAAAACCAGATCTGAGCTTATCAGGTGTATGTATAGGGGTTCATCATGCACACAATGGTACACTACATCACTAGGTATGTCCCCACAATTAGACATGCCCCTCCCCAATGCCTGGGTCAAAAGTGGTGACTAGGTAACACAATTAGAAATAGAAAATCCTTCCCAGCCAAATGAGGTGAGACAACATTCACCCAAGGAGGCCCAGTTTTCTTGCTTTAGGGAGGGAGGGGGGGGGGAGAGGGGTGGTGGTGTAGGGGGAGTTTGTTTGGGAATTTGATGTTCTCAAATGTTCTCCATATAGTTCCTTCATGTTCCCCACAAGTGCCCACTTGGTTATTTTGTTATATTCCTAATTTCTTCCTCAAGTTCCCTCTACAAGCATACTTTGTCCCATATGTTGTGCCCAAAGTCCTCCTCTTGTAAAGATTACAATATGTCTTCTTTGTGAGTGGTAAAAGGTTTGCTCCCCCACACACAGATCTTGGACATGTGGGCAGATTCTATTCTAGGAGTCTCCCAAAGTGCGGGTTTTCTTTTGGGTGGTGGACCATTCAAAAGAGGTGCCTTTAGTAAGAGGAAAAAATAAAATCTAGACTGTAGCCTGCAAACTAATTAACACTACGTAATCACACTAACTAGGTAGTAGGTTTTCAAAAGAAAAATTGTTCTTAACTCAACTCTTTTGTGTGTAATACAAGTGTGGGTGGTCAAGGAGAGCAATGTCTTGGGTTGGAGGGGGAAAGGAAAGTAGGAGGAGGAGGAGGAGGGGGGGGGGAAGGGGAAATTAATGTTAGCAATCAACCACCAAACTTTTTTCTTCTTCATCTCTGGTCTGCCTATCTATGTGTCAGCTCCAAAGACTGCAAAATAGAACCATGATTTGCCACCACTCAAATGATTGAAGTCATGGAATGGTAGAAGCCTAAATTCCTGTATGACATCCAACAAGAAGTGCCCACACACCCACCCACCCACTCACTCACTCACCCATTGGAAACTCCACTATTGCTGCAACACATGGCACACTACCTTCAACTAAAGATCCCACAATTGCACACACGATAGCTTTTATGCAGGAGACATCTGGAGGAGCTAATTTTCTCTCTTTTCTCCTTTTTCCTAAGTTCTAAGTTTGGTCCCCCTCACCCCCTCCCCACCCATCCCCCCACCCATCCCCCATAAAAAGCACACACTTTCATGGACCATAGCGCTTCCAGATTTTGTGCACAATCAAAATGTAGGCTACTCAATTGTGTAAAATAATATTCTCAATTGTCTTTGAAAATAGTAATGGGTCTTTTGTTTGGTGTGTTGTTATTTGGTTAAGCTCTTCCTTCAACTGGCCATTCTAGGCAGTGATTTTTTTTTTTTTTTTCTTGGGACAAGTTTTGTAAAACTTTGGGAAATTTGACTAAAATTTCTATTTATGGGAAAATTTCGCCTTCTATTTTATATCAATTAAAAAAGAAAAGAAAAGAATCCTTGGTTCCAGACCCTAGTAGAAACCATGATCAACTAACTACAGGGCAACTAACTCTACTACCAGGCTTGAGGTGTATGTAACTTTGGTGGAACAATCCCCCATGCCTTTTTAAGTACCAAACTTGCAAAATGAGCAAAATGAGCAAAATCCACTCACCAAATTGGCAGGTACTTCAAAAACGGTAGCCACAGAATGACGTCCCCACTTCCTTCCTTTTTCCCCCCTTCCTTTCCCCCCTCATAATGGAAACTTGCTACCTATTGAAAAAAAAGGCCATCCACTACTACTATCTGGCTTTCTACAACAACAACTCTAGCCACAAGTTGGAGATGGAAAAGGGAGGATTGTGGGTAGAAGAGATTGAGTCTGTGTTTTTTTGGGTGGGGGGGGGAGGGATGTGGGTGGATGAAAAAGTGGGTTGGGTTTTGTTCAACAGAATGAAAAAGTAAGTTACAGTAACAAATCATGTGGCAGATGAAGTTGCAAGGTGGCAAAAAGTAAAGGGGGGGAGAGGAAAGAGGTGTATTTTCTGTGATTTTAGTTGTGTTTTTTTGAGGTGTGTTTTTTGCCCTTTTTCCCTCTTTTCCTGGCAAGTCAGAAACAGGTGGGGGAGGAAGGAAAAAAGAAGACACACTTTTTGTGAGACCAATTTTGTTTTGTTAGATGAGTAGAGTGCAACATGCTTCTCTTCCTTTTTTGTTTTTTGGGTTTCCAAAGCTTAGTAGTTGTGTGAGTGTTACTACTGTGTGGCTAGAATTTTGGTCTATTGTTTTTGTTGCCTCTCTGGTCTTCCTTTGCTTACTGCTCTTCTTTGGTGCTTCCGTTTCTTCTCTCTTTGCTCCTTCCCTACCTCATCATAGTTTTACATCTAAGCTTTTTGTTGCTGTTTCTTGATTACAGTTGCAAGTTTGATTTCCTCCTCCTCCTCCTCCTCCTCCTCCTCCTGCTCTGCTTTGAAGTTTTGGATCAAGGCTTCTTCCCTCCTTCTTCTGCTTTGCTTTGCAGTTTGGGTTAAGGTGGGTCTCTCTCTTTCTTCTTCTTATGCTTTTGCTTTGAAGTTTTGGGTTTTTCCCCCCTTCTTCTTTCTCTTCTTCTCCTGCTTTTTTTTTGAAGTCTTTTTTCAGGGGGGTGCTGTTGGGTCTGATTCTCAAGGGCAAAGTTTTACCGTTTTCTTTCAAACAGCTTATTCGGGTTCCAAGCTCTGGTGACTCCAAGAGCCTGCTGGGTGACTGTTGTTTTGGGTCTCTAGTGTTTTTTGGTGCTGGAGAGCGCTTGGTGGTGCAGTGATGCGTTTTAGGGAAGGTTTTGAAGGTACAAATCTTTTTGCGTCTCTCTTTTTTGGTTTCTAGGTATACCTTTCCTGCCGCAGGTGCCAAGCTCGCACCGGGACCTTTTGGGTGTCATCCCAAATTCCTCTTTGCTTGCCTTTTTTTTTTCTCCCCTATTTTTTTGGTGGGTTGGTTTGCTTTTGGATGGGGTCACTGTTGAAGCTCAACCTTTCAAAGCCATGGCATCTCAGGGAAAGGCTTGAGCAATTGGGGAGCAAAGAAGCACTTAAGGAAACTGGTAGCCCTTGGTTTCTAGAGAAGGAGGTTTCGATCGTTTGATTGCTGTCTCTAGATTCACAAGCAAAGTTCTCATTTTTCTGCATTTCTCGTCACTTGTGGGACATCCACAAATGACATCAGAAGAAGAAGTTGTATGGGCAAAATCTTTCTGAAGGGTTTGAGGTGGCTCAAGTCTTTTGATTGTGGGTGTCTGAGATTCCTGACCAAGTAATCTCCAGGAAAAGCCAAAATCTTTTTCCATCTCATAGCAGCTTGCCTGAAGATCATCTTTTTAAAAAGAAGAAGATCTGGCTTCTTTCTTTCTCAGGTTGTCAGAAACATGATCATAATGACACCCAATTCAGCTGGCAGTGGAGAGCAGCATCAGACAGGAGGAGGGGGAGGTGGGGCCGGCAGTGAGGGAAGCTTCCAGTGGTCAAGTGCGGCACCGGTGGGGTCAACAGGAACACCCATCCAGGATGATGCTCTTGAAGGCACCAAAGTAAGAAAGCCTTACACCATCACGAAGCAGAGGGAGAGATGGACTGGTGAAGAGCATCAAAAGTTTCTGGAGGCTTTGAAGCTCTATGGTCGAGCTTGGAGGCGGATTGAAGAACATATCGGCACCAAGACTGCAGTTCAAATTCGGAGCCATGCCCAGAAGTTTTTTTCCAAAGTGGAGAGGGATCAGACTGTGCCTCCTGATGGTGGTGTTGTTGGCATGGACACAGGAGGGATGGTGCAACCTTTGATTGACATCCCTCCACCACGCCCCAAGCGCAAACCTTCTCATCCTTATCCTCGGAAAGCCAAGGGTAATAATAACAATGTTCTCAAACACTCCACTGAGGATGATACACCCATTCCAAGTTCTTCCTCAGGATCTCTTGCCACAGCAAGACCTGCTGAAGATGGGTTGGTGAAGAGCAGCACAAGGCAGGAAGATGATGTGACAGAGGTGCATAATAAAGAAAGCTCCCCTGATGCTCATCCCATAGAAGAAATTTCTGGAGAGGAGAAGCTCACAGCTGTTGGACCACCGATCCGGGTTTTGTCTGACCCTTCTTCTTGGGTTCCATTCCCTGCTTTCCATCACTATCCTCAATGGGGAAACTATTTCCCAAACCAGCACATACCCAACTGTAATCAGCAGCCTGGCGGCTCTTATGGGAATTTTGAAAAAATGGCTCAGCTTGCTGCCCTTTTCATGTCCAGAGGACTTATGCTGCCATGGCATCCTTCACAAGTGACTTTAACTTCTTCTTGTGGACCTCAAGATAGGTCAGCTGTGCCAGAGACTCTGTCTGCAATGCCTGGATTTTGGCCTGCCATTGACTCTGGAACAACTACAATCACTGCATCTGGCATTCCTGAGTTTGGGAGCCACAATTCATTCAGGGGGACTTCTAGTGTTCCTGAGGATGAAGCAGCAAAAGCTGCCATGGCAGCAGCCGCTTCAGCTTGGTGGGCTCTCCAGAATGGAGGAGCTTCACCACTGTCACTGGCAGCTATGAGAGCTCTTTACAATCCAGGAATGGCAACCATGCCGAGTCCTTTCCTGTTCTCTCAAGGAAAATTGATCCAGCATGATGCTGCCAAACTGCAAGGTCCAGAACCTGAGGGGGAGGTTGCACCTATTCACACACAACAAGCTCCTCCAGAGGATTCTTCCCAGGAGCTTGTTGTGCATAGTGGTGGTCATCGGCTTGTGAGGTCAGATGCTGTTCAAATGGCTGAGAGGGCTATGCAGGTGAAGGAGGTCAAGGCAAAGAGAGAGGATGTTGTGACAGGAAGTTGTGGAGGTTCCTCTGATGTGTGCATGCCATCATCTTGGGGAGGAGGAAGCTGTTTGAAGCCTGGGAATGGAGGTGGCCAAAGCAAGGAATGTGGGCAGAGAGTTGAACTTGTCAACCTCAGCAGAGAAAGCATAATCTGTAGGAGTCCTTCGAATGTTGGTAGTCCACCTACCAAACTTCACAAGCTCAAAAGTCAGCTATCTGGATTAGTTCAAAAAGAGCTGTCTTCCGAGCATGCCAGAAGTTCAAAGGATGAAGGGGATGAAGTTGGGTATGAGAATTGGAAGCACTTACGAGATGAAGCTTTCAGTGGCTTCAGCATGGTTCCAGTAGTAACGTGCTCAAGCTCAAAGCTTGGAGTTTGTGTTCCACCAGCTGCTGCACTTCAGCTTCTGAAATCCAGAGATAGCAGTAGTGGGTCTGGCTGTTTCGCTGCATTGTACACAAATGAAGCTCCCGATCAAAAGAGCTCAGAGGAGGAACATACCCCTGTGCTGCAAACTTGTTCAGATGGTGAAGCGAGTGGGAGTGATGTAGGAATGCTTGCTGAGAATGGTTCTGGAGAGGGTGGTGGGGGCCCAAGCTCAAATTCATCAGCCTGTGGGAATCTTCCTGAGAGAAATGGTCATTTGGGTTCAAGTGAAGGGTCTTCAGATGTGGAAGCCCCTTCAAATGTGCCCTCCAATTTCAGGGGAGAGACAAATGAACAAAGTTCGTCAGAGGCTGAGATGGTTGAGACCAAGGCGGACGAAGCGCAGGTTGGTTTCAGGTGCTTTTCTCATGAAGATTTCACTTCTTCCAGGAAGGACAGTGAAAAACATCATCCCCAGGAACGCACATTCAGGCTTTTACCAAGAAGTTTGTCATCAGAAGGTGAGCAGCAAAAGGAAGCAACATTGGGAAGGAGTCAAGTAGCTTTCCAAGCTCTCTTTGCACGAGAAACATTGCCCAGAACCTTCTCACCACCTCCAAGGGACTCTCTGGCAACTTGCAGAGCTCCGACACGTGATTCAGGGTTTGTTAATCAGCAGGCTTTGTCTCTGTGTCTCCAGAGTAGGATATCTCATAGCAAGCCTTTGTCTTCTGTTTCCTTACCTGCTGATGAAGGCCTACCTTTTCGCCCTCACAAAACTTGTGTGGCTGACCAAGACAGTGCTTTCAATGCTTGGCAACCTTACAAAGCTTCGAAAGGGGTTGGCATCAGGATTGATAAGTGTGAAGGCAGCAGCATTACAACAACATCATCTGGAGCTCAGGTCCCCCAACAACATCCAGAAGAGCATCACTCTCCTAAACGAACAAAAGACATCAAAAGGAAAGAGAGGTATGGGGAAGGGGCAATGACCATCAATTGGCTTACATTAGGAACAGAATCCTCCTCTGGCCTTGAACTGGTGAAGGAAGATTCTGAGGACACAACAGATTTCAAATCACAACATGAAAGTTTACACATGGAGACTTCAACTCCACATGTAGATTTCTTTCCACAGTTGAAGAAAAAAAAGTTTATTGCTTCTTCCAACAAGGTGGATGATGTGGGTGGTGGCTCCTCACTGTTGACAATGTTGCCACTCAGTTGTTCAGAACCCTCGAGTGGCAAAACTCAAACCCACATGTTTTCATTGTCTATAGCAACAACAACATCCGGGAGTGACCTTTCCACTGTGTCGAGCACAAGAAGTGTGAAATACAGTGGTCTAGGATTTGTACCATATCAAAGAGCTTCTTTGGAGTCTTCACTTAAGCTGTGATGGTTGAATCAAAGAGTTATTCTCCTTCCCATCTTCATGAAATTCCAATGTCGCAAATTAGGGCAAGCTTCTCCTCACAAAGCTACAATGTGTCGGTCTCTCGGGTGGAAGATCAAATCAAATAGCCAAAAGGAGCTGTCACCACCCACATACAAAAACAATAATCTTTGAGCTTAGAGCTTGAGCAGACAAAAGGTCAGTGAACAAGAGAGCCATTACTCTTTCACTTCTTAGATTGCTTTAAGAATTTGATACCCATACGTGGATGTCTCAAACTAAAAGGTTGGCTCCATATAGTTCAAGCATCTGTAATCTTTGGAAAAAAAATACTTATTGGAAATCTCCGCTCAAATCTGGTACCTGTTTTTTTTTAAAAACTGGAAATCATCCATGGATCGAATTCTCTCATCTGAGTGTACCTAGTCTGCAACTTCTATTGGAATCTAGAATGCTCAAACTAACAAGTCCAATGTGACAAACATTTTGACTCCTTTGTATGAGGTATCCCAAGTTAAGGATTTAGTTTGAAGACACAACTGTGTTTTGTCTTGCTTCTTGGGGCTTTGGTGTAGGTTGTCAATTTCTTGGAATCAAGCTGTTTAAGCGGTTTCATGGGTTGTTACTTTGTTTCCTTGCTGTCAGTCCCGTCACGAGTCACAACTGCAATGGTCTGTGAACTCTAAATCTTCACAATTCACAACTGCAATGGTTTGTGCTAAAGAAATCATTCCAGAAATTTGTGTGTCTGCAGTTTCCACTTGAGTTTTAAGCAGAAAATAGATAATCTGCCAACTTCAAGTAGAAGAGCAACCTCTGGGCCACAGTGAATCAACACCCACAGGTGCAACATGGGGGATGGATGGTGGATGGACAGGAAACACTTTTTCATTGGGCTCTTAACCATGGTCAGTAGCTTAAATGACCATTTAGACCTCTTCACAAGTTCAAACTTCACACTTCCGATTTGGGTTTCTTGTGCAAATTTGTTCTACAGAAATTGAAATACCATTTAAAGAGTAGCTCATATGAATATCAGTAATGCTAAAAGTTGACCCAAATTGTGGACATTTAAGGAAAAAAGCATTCATTGCCTTTACAAATGTGACATTGAATTTTGTTTACAAATTTGGTTTTCATGTTTAATGAATGTGATGGTTGTGAACAAATATGTAGTTATGGATTTGTATCATTAGAATCTTGCATATTAAACAACACCCAACATGTTTTGCATTTGCAGATATGCAAACTTTAAGTGTTTATATATTTTTCACAACATCTACAATTATGAAACATTACATTTTCAGAGAGATTCACCAAAATTTCTATACAATAACATCACCAAACTTGACTATTTGCAGAAGTGATTATCTTGTCAAATTTTTATTTAAAAACATAGTAGTAAAGATACATGCACATTGAAGGGTTAGTTTTATATATTGCAAGGAAATCTTACTTTTCAATATTCCTGAAATTTAACAACATTAAAAATTATAAGTTGCTCTAATCTGAACTTGTAAGATTTATCACCACCAAATTGTATTTGAAATTTAAACAAGAAAGGATATATATAGATATAATACCAACATTCAAACTTGGATTTGAAAACTTATAAAAAATTGCTGAAATGCGAAGGGAAATAGATTTTGTAGTTTTTATAAATGATATTTATAATTTTCTTATATGATTACAAGTACATGCTTAAAAAAACCAGATTTACTTCGTTATGCACATGTTGCAATAATTTTTTTCCCAATGGATTGCATTTGTTAACAACAAGGGAAATACACTTAAACAACAATTAGGATAGGTAATCACAATGCAGGCATTTTTGGATCATTGCAAACTATGCCAACCAAAAACAATTGAACCCATCAATCAACCTTTAAGCCTCTGGAAAAGAAAGAAGATGTTTTCTTAGTATTCCAGAATTTCAAGTTATTGGATTTGTAAAACACCAATTTACTGATGATTGCCTATTGTACATATATAGTCTCCAAAAGCCCTAACTTCTGTGTACCATAACTTTTGGCCCATTTGTCCAAATGAAGATCTATAAATCCCACTTGGCAGATTTAGTTAAACTGAACAAAAGATCTTCAGACGAGAATCACAACCAAAAAAGTATAAAATCGTTACAGGGTTTGTAAAACACCAATTTATTACTGATATTTGCCAAGCTCCAAATGCCTTTCTCTCTTACAACACTATTTAGGGCAAAGGCTACAGAGCTGCAGTTCTTGTGCACAACGGGTAAGAGGGAAAGAGATGGCATTGAGCGTTCGAGTGTCCGCGGCGTCGCACTGTCTGCTGCAGCAGCATAATCTTCAGTGGTTGCAATCGCCAGGTACTTTCCGAGATTGTTGTAAGCAAGCGCCTCTTTTTCCTATTCTGATCTACTAGGTGAAAATTTGTAGCCGAGGGAAAGGTTTCTGTCCATGGCAGAGTTTCCCGTATTTTAGAACCCTTCCTGTGTTGCGTTGCTGCTCCTGCCTGAGGCAGAATGGTGGATCGCGGGGTCGGGGGTTTGAAATTCTGGGAAGCATTCTGGGAAGTGAAGAAGAAGCTTTTTTTGTTTGCTCTGTGTGCAAGGAGTGAAGGGAAACCCTAGTTTTCAAGGGTTTATCTGCAATTTGGCGTCGAAATGCTTCCCAAGGGTTTTGACAAATTGAGGATGGAGGACTGAAAATTTTGATGTAGGTTGCAGTAGTTGGAAACAGGGGAGGAGGTTGAAGAGATGGTGCTCTGGAGGACGGTTGTTGGTCCATTACAACAGCCATGGATTAGTCTCATTTAAGGTGTGTGCGCAGCAGCAGCAGAGACCCTCCTCCTCAGCTGACAACAGCGATGATGAAATTTCAAGCCCTGCAGTCTTTCCTTCCTTGCAAGAAGAATCAGGTGGAAATGGTGCTGAGGGGGGACAGGGAAGAAACAAGACTGGAAACACAAGAGGAGATCTGTCAAAGCTGCGATATTGGCTGGTAACAGGTCTGGCAGCAGTGGGACTAGCAGAGACTTCTTATTTGACATGGGTGAAGCTCTATGGAGGTGCAGTTTCCTGCCCTACTGGTGGAGCTACTTGTTCGGATGTGCTGAACAGTGACTATGCCATGGTCTTTGGTGAGGCTCTTGGATCTCTCTCTCCCTGACTGGCTATGAGAGGGGATCTTCTAAGCATCTTATTCTTGAATTTTGTGTGCCTACATACAGCAAGAAAATATCTTCTCCTGGTCACAATCACCAAATTCCTTCCGCAGAATGATCCATAGGTGGAGGGATTGGAAAGCAAAGGCTGTATCATTCATACATCTTAATATTTTCTTACATGTCCTGGAATCTGTATGATGTGGGAGACTTTCTCAACTGAGTCTTGTTAAATGCACAAGTGAACCATCCAAACCTTTGGAGATTTTGCTGCATGGATTTTGGTGTATATGCTATTTTTGCAGTGGTAAAGTCATGACTGTAGTGCAGTCAAGTTCCTGGATGTTAATGAGCATAACTTTTAGACAAGAGCCAAAACAGAGTTGCTGATTAGGTTTCAATTTTGTGGCTCAAATCTCATGGGTAGTAGTAAGTTCTCTTTTCTCTTGGTGGGTGTATCTTGAGCAACCCATGATGGCTTCAGATTTACCTGAGTAGTGGTTAATGTTGGGTATTGGTAATGCAGGAGTGCCCTTACCATTTATTGGTCTGCTTGCATATGGCACTGTTACTGTGTTAGGAGTCTGGACACTGTTAAACACTGGTAACAAGGCCAGAGAGGAGTATGGTGTGGTGGGATGGCTTCTGCTAGCAAGCACCACAGCCATGGCTGTGGCCAGTGCCTATTTCATGTACATATTGAATGTGAAGTTAGAAGGTGCATCCTGCACATATTGTGTTGGCTCAGCATTACTATCACTCAGCCTTCTCTTGTGTACACTTAAGGTGTGATGCCTTCAAACGTTTTCCAGTCACCCTTTTGGTATACAACAAGTGGGGTCAATTCTTCTGTTTTTCTCTCGCTGTGCTTCTGGTTAGGTCCATGGTCTTACATGTAACCACAGCTGCAAAAGAATATCCAGAGAAGTTGAACATCAATCAATCCCTCTCGTATCGACTATTAATTTGCTTCTGATAAAGCAGGGGCATGGGCATGCCATAGGGATGGGTATGGTAGGGGCCCTCGGGCTGAGGGGAAGCTTGGTCTTATGCAGGGTTTCACCACTAAGGATATTCGCAATGTACTCAGCCTGCAGCTGTTGGTTGGTGCATCGGTGGTGGTTGGATTGACAGTAGCTTTTGGTGATGCAAACTCTGCTTTTGCCAGGTGAGGTAGATCCCCTTCTCCCTCTTCCTCTCTTCATCTGTCAAAACACCAATGTACTCATACCAATTGTGTCATCTTCCCGCTACATTTTTTTAGTATGCATTGCTTCAATTTATCAGCATTTGCTTGGAATGCAGCATTTCTCATTTCATCACTCTTGCTTTCTATTTGGTGAGTCAAATATGACTCAGTCATTTTCCTACCTTTTCAAGGGGATGCCCATTGTTCATGGTGTTGTCACCTCCAGAGGAGACATAGATTTGCCACCACTGGAGCCAGAAGTTTCAACCAGCTCCAGTCCAAAGGAGCTCTCTCTTGCAAAGCATCTGAGGTCTATTGGGGCTAAGATGTATGGTGCATTCTGGTGCTCGCATTGTTTTGAACAGAAACAGGTCAAAATTCCACCCTATCCCTTTATGGTATTCAATTGACCAGGTTGCCATGTTTGTGGCAATTTCAGGAAATGAATGATCTGTGCAGCTGCTAACTTTCTTCTTTAAGATTCCTTTCAGGAGTAGGTTATATAACTTGCTTGTGCAGATTGGTGTGTGTGTGTAAGAACTCAATGATGAAACAATGTTTGGACCATGTTTGTAGATGTTTGGGAAGGAGGCCATGAAGTATGTGGAGTATGTTGAGTGCTTTCCAGAAGGATATAGAAAAGGAGTACAGATTGCCAAGGCATGTGAGGCTGCCAACATTCAGGGATTCCCAACCTGGATCATCAATGGCCAGGTCAGTACATCATTCTTCTCCCTTCTTTGCATGTCTGCACTATGGGATTACACTGTCAAACCACTTTCAGAACACACTGGGTTTAGCACATTTCTCTGTGAGAGAGGTCTCTCTGACATTGTTATGATGGATCATTGTTGGTTCCAGCAATTTTCTGGGGAGCAGGAGCTTTCTCAATTGGCTGAGGCTTCAGGATTTGATGCTAGTAAAGTAGCCAACTGACAACAGATGTCTGATATTGTACAATAGACAGGAGCTCTGTGTACATCGGTGTTCCCAGCCAACCAGACTAGTGGGCTTTGTTTGCTGGAAAAAAAGTTAGGGCTTTGTTTTACATGCTGCACCCAATCAGGAAGCAGTGATTAAAAATGTCTGACATCTGAAGAAATGCCAAAGTTGTAGTTTTCTGTCACAGCGTTGAAGCTATGGTTTTCTAATAGTGGGCAAATACGAGAAGTGGCTTGCTGTCTGAAATCACTGTGATGTGTACTGCCATGATTGATGATCTGTTGTTGTGATTACCCTAAATATCAGCCTTGAGCATTTGCCAAAGACTTTGAATTTCAGGTGGTCATGTTGAAATGTATCTGCTCTTCTTTGCAGGGCCTTCACAGGGCACTCCTAACCAATGCTCATACTAGTAGCTGTTGTGGTTTTGGTTTTTGCAGAGTTGGAAGTTTCACTTGTTCTTTTCTTGTGATCTTTCTTTCCTTTTTATCAAGCCAAGCGATTTCTGACTGTTCTTGGTCGGTCTCAGTTTTTGCATGCATGTCCAACGTTCACCCATATTCCTGCCCACCATATTCATCAGAGGTATTTGAGATTCCAGATTCATTTTTGTCAGTGTGAGTCTTGTACTGTCTCCAGGACTGTGCTGCTAATAGGACACAGCAGCAAAGCATGAAGATGGTATCATACTATCACCGATCTGCTCTTAATGGGCACTTCTACGGAAACTTAGATCAAACTTAGAGGGCATAGTTTAATGTAAACTTCGAACTTTGGGTTTAGGGCCACAGCACAGTAAGTAGAAAACAAGTGATTTCAAAAGCTGCATACATGGATTGGGTTTTTGGTTTTCCAAATTGAGAACAACTTGTGAGAGAAAATGACTTAATCTTGATCATTAAGAAAATGCAAACATTGACATCACATTCTCTTTATGCACATTTTCTACAATTTGCCCACAAACAACCTAAAATGCAAAAGCCTCCAAAAGTGAAGTAAATCATACAATGATGGGCAGATAATGTAAATCAAACAGTGACTATCAATCCTTTTGGAGGGCAAACTTTTTCCAAATCATCATAGAAAATTGACATGTTGATATACATCCTGGGCCCAAGGGTGAATGTACAAGCTTGACTTTGTTGAATGAAGAATTTACTTCTCAACTTCCACTATCTCTACTTACCACACCATTTTGAAGTTTGATGCACATAAGTGAGAAAATGCTTCCTTTTTTTTGTGTCTATTTGGTCCAGTGATTATTTTGGGGCAGCCTGAAAAATATAATTTGACCTATAAAAAGGATTTTTCATGAAAAATGGCCCAAGTTTGCCGTATTTCAAGGGGAAAAAATTCCAAATCATCAAAAGTTTATAATAGGTTCTAGTAGGCTATCTAGAAGGATCCTTATATTTTTAAAAGTTTCATATCTAGTTTATGACCAAATTTGGATAAATTCCCTTTTGCATGGTTGAAACTTTGTCTACAGTACACAATTGAATTTAAGTAAAACACAATTTTTTTTGTAATCCTTCATGGAATGTTTCGCAATAAGTTTTTAATAAATAAGAAGAATAAAAATAAACAAGAATTGTAGGTGCCCAAACCAATCTCCACCTAAAAACTATCTAACCTCCATCTGATTCTTCTCTCTCACTCACCATAAACGACATTAATGAGAAGCTTGGCGCTCTGTTCGGCGAGGAGTTACAAGTCATAACCAATTGTAGGGAGCTTTTCACTAACATGGCTGCATGTGAACAAGAGCTCCTCAGATATGAGATCATAAAGCAACAAGATACATGAGGAGCTCGTGTGCACATGCAGCCATGTTAGTGAGAGACTCTGCTAGTTGAGCATTGTGATCAGAAGTGAATTGAACCTTCTGGCCAGTGGATTTTTTGTGGCAAATTTTCGCATTCTGGGGGAACAAAAATAAATCCAGTGCAAATTGTACAAATGCTTTTTTTGGGGGAAAAAAAACTGCAAAAGTCGCCATATTTTGAGGGGAAAAAAAGTCACTTTTCGCCATATTTAGACAATGAGTTCCTACTGGTCGCCAGAAATAGGCAGGGATCTTTTTTAAAAACTATTTTACTGTCTGACCTTTAGCCAAATGTGGCTCATTCCTCTTGAGGATGATGGCCAGTCCATCCACTTGACAAAAATTGGCAAAAAAGCTCTCCTTCTGGCCCTGTTTGTCGATTGTGAAATTTCTGATTCGGAAGTTGTTGTGAGAGATAGAAGAAGAAGAAATTGGAGATGGAAGAGGAAAAGGAGGAGGAGGAGAAGAAGAAAATGGAGATGGAAGCGGAGGAGGAAAAGAAGAAGAAAATGGAGATGGAGGAAGAGCAGGAATTATTATCTGCGCTTTTTGCAGAAGTTTCTCCTCGACCAGGCTACTTGGCTTCCACTACGGCATCCACGCAGCGGCAAATGCCGGCCCTTGCGTACGCCAAGAAAGAGAAGCAGATTACAAAACCTATAAGCGCGGAAGAAATCGCAAACACAGAAGTTAGCACTGAAATTTCTTCCGATGGAGGAGGTCCAGGTGCTACAACCACGACCGCTGCAACGACGGTTACGCCAGAGTCGGACAATAACATCATAGGTACAGTAACCTCTGATGATGACGATGTCGATGATGATGATGCATCAATGGAGTCTAGCGAGAATCAGTCTGACATCATGGGACTCGATCCTGACAGCATGATGGCATCACGAAAATTTTCGGTGCAGCAGCAACAGAGTCATCTGCAAATTGTATTGCCAGTAGCGGTAGCCGCCGCAGAGAATGCTTACAGTTATAGCAGGACTAGTACTCCAGACTTGAATGGCAACAATGTACTGCTGCAGCAGGCTGATGATGATGCAGCAGCAGCAGCAGCAGCAGGGGAGCAAATCTATCGAAAGTCGAGTTATAAATATGGCTCAATGTCGATGTTATCCCCTACCGCAATGTATCGTCAATCGATGCAACAGCTTCGCGAAATCACGCAACAGCGCGAGAGATCGTTCTTGCAAGAGAAATCAATGTACAACAGCCGAGGTTACCACCGCTACAAGTGCTTCTCATCGTCGTCGTCGTCGTCATCCGTGTGTTGTTCGTATGTAGCAGTAGCAGGCATAGGATTCCTGGTGATTTGTGCGTTGCTTGGCCTCATCGCACTGCTGATCTATGTGATTCTACGCCCGCAATTGCCGAAAGTCGGCATCATCAACGTGCAAATCCGTCAATTCAATGCAGCGGGTGGAGTTGGTTCGGGCGGCAACAATGCGGTTCTGAATCTGGATATGAATTTCGTGGTGCAGTGCGTGAATCCTAATCCAAGACTCGGGATAGACTACTTACAGTTATCGATTCTGGCGTCGTTTCAAAATACCTCGTTTCCCGTCACCAAAGTGGATCCGTTTTTCCAAGTCAAGCGAAGCGCCAAGTTGGAGGTTGCAAATCTTCAGGTCACAAACTTCGCCATGGCAAGTCTTGACGATGGAAGTGCATTGCAGACGGCCATCGCTCTCAACAATATCCCCTTGCATGCGCACATCGACGTGAAGGCGGCAGTGCAAGCCGGGTCATGGCAAACACCGTCTTTCAACATCAACTTCGCTTGTGACTTGATGGTTTCTCCACCGTCTTCTCCTTCAACGGCAGGTCAGTTGTTGGGCGTTGTTTGTTGGCGAACTAAGGACAAGATCCCTCTCTCGCTCTTGAACCCAGTTTCATGATCATGGCTTCCTCCAGGCGCTTCTATCTCTTCCTTCCAGGTGGGTGGTGCTCAATCCCATGATGATGATCCAGCTTTTTTCCTCTTGTTTTTTCTTTCTTGTTCTTGGTGCTAACTTTCGCTTCTTCGTTTACCTGACTTTTTTTGATTTCGACACATGCAAAGCAGTGTTTTGTTTTGTTTGTTTTTGTTTCCCTTCAAATTTGTGGGTAATCCACAAGAGGACTTAGCCAAATTTGGCTACACATCAGAGAGGAAAGTAAAACAGTTTAGGATTCATGGCAACATGCTACAACCTATATTCTCTAAATATGGTGACTTCAGATTTCTTTTTTCCTCATAGTG
>Ga0116230_10001177_pt1 | contig 24424 bp, 18 predicted proteins | sample S1TSphfallax_3_FD_88678 | JGI IMG/M metagenome (GOLD analysis project Ga0116230, IMG submission 88678) | Host-associated microbial communities from peat moss isolated from Minnesota, USA - S1T2_Fd - Sphagnum fallax MG | ecosystem: Host-associated > Plants > Peat moss > Unclassified | place... | reverse complement strand
TCATTTGATTAAGTATTGGAAAAGAAATTAAATTTTAAACTTTGTATTTTTATACATTCAAACATTGGAACATGATAAAGTTTTTATGTGAGAATATTGTGTCACATGTGATGTGGTAGGTTGATGGCAAAGGCCTTGGACCAAATCTTGGAGGTCCAAGGAGTAATACTTGTTCCCACCATGTTGACCAATTTGACCGTGTTGACTATGTTGACCAATGGTATGTATAATGACATATAATACAAGAATGTTTTATATGGTTATATATATGATTATACAATTCATGTATTATACAATTTGTGTACAAACCATATGTATATGATATATAAATAATCAGAAATTAACTTAAATGAATAATTATTTTGTAAAATCAATATTCGAAAATATATTTAAATATTAATATAATAACACATTCTTAATAAATATACATAATTTTATTATATATATAAATATAATATTATGTAGTTGTAGGTGCAATTGCAATGGTGTTTACGACTATGACCATCTTAATGACTAATGGCATTTACAACTAGTTTTATAGTTGTAAATGCCACATTTTGGCATTGTGGTTTACATGACTCAAAATGACATTCACATAATATCCAAATTATTTTAAATTATTTTTATTAATTTAACAAGGTATCATTTTATCTATTGGCATACAACAATCCATTACAATTATATTAATGTAAGATAAACAAAAATCCAAAGTTGTCTTTTGTAGTTTTTAAAAAACAGGTCATTCTTTTTTGGTACCCTAATTGTGAACACACCCAACATCAATAAGGATTTGAATTGATTCCTATCCCTAATAGCAAAAATTTCAATGTTCATAAACATTAGTAAATGAAAAAGTTGTTTCCTTGGACTAAATGGATTAACTTTAGGTAAGGATAGATCGGCATCATCTCCTTCGTTTAGCAATGGGCTTGAAGTCTATAACCTTTTTCTTGTCTTGCCATAACTTAAACATTACAAAAGAAGGGAATCGAATTTCTAAATAAATTTTTAGATTTCCCTAAATCAAATCAAAATATGCAAGATGAAATGGGAAAGGATAATTTCCTAAAAGGATTTTTTTTGCAACTTGAGTAGAGAAAAAATGTTGTTAAAATTTTAATAATTGTGGAAAGCTGCTATTGGTGCTTGCTAAATCTATTTTTGTTGGAGTTATTACTAGTGAAGCCTATTATTACAAAAACTATTTTGCTTCCACTTTTACAAGAATTGTTGTTCTTATAACAACTATTGTTGCTATTGGGCATTATAACATGTTTACACTATTTTGCACACACATCTGCCCATTTTCAAAAAAAGGCAAGGAACTCACCTTAACATACACACTAAAACCAAAGCATAAGAAGGTGAAAAAAAAGGCCATAAAATTTGACAACAATGATGAATGGGTACATGATGGATAGAAAAACCATAGAACGTAAAAAAGGCTCACTTAAATGAACAATCATGGCAATGTAGGAACGTTCTTTGCTTCTTATTGCTATGTGTTTACATACACACACAAACACACATAACAAGATAAATGGATGAATAAACAAATACATATGGACAACAAGACAAAGGTGACAAACATAACACACACATACCAAAAAAACAACATTCACCTAGAAATAAAGAAACAATCATGGCAATGTAAAAATGTTCTTCATTCCTTGCTCCATTTTTACACATACATAGAAACGCACATTCATCAAAACTTTCATGATGAAGGACACTTGGACACACACACATAAAATGGTAACAAAAAAAACATAGAATATCAACACAGACAACCAACATACTAGGCTAGAAGAAGGTTTAGGGTTTAGAATCAAATTTAAAAAATTGAAGATAAAATGCCATCATTTCATTATAAGATGGACTTTTCAAGTGATGTAAGATCTTTTCAGGTCATAGTCCATACAAAGTGTTGTGACCTTTATTACATAGTCAACATGTATTAATTGTTGATTGTTTTTTCCTTGTGAGACTATTGTAATGTTAAAATAAGGGTTTCCAACCAATGACCAAAATGACCAAACGAAAATGTCACATACATACACAAACATAGAGAAGACCAACACATATTGAAAGAAGAAAGTGATGTTCACCTAAAGAAATAAGAAAAGACATAAATGGTGATGGCAACACAAGCACTCCTCGCTTTGCTGCTCCATGCTTGCACACACAAACAAGACAAATTAGAAGGTCCAAAAGAAGAAAGTTATGTTCATTTAAAGAGAGAAGAAAAGATGACAATCGATGGCAATGGTGATGCAATAATGCTCCTTGCTTTGTTGCTACATGCTTGCACACATAAACAAGATAGACCAAAAAAAGGTCCAAAAAAAGGAAAGACACAAACCGACCAAGACTAACTCAAAAACACATAGACCAACTAGGTTTTGTATTCTATGCATGCACACACAATCAAGATAGATTGGAAAAAAGGTCTAGAAAAATAAGCATGACCAAAATCAACCAACAAAACACATAAATTTTGAATGGGCTTTGTTATTCTAAACCTAATTAACAAAAAAACAAATAGACCAACTACCCATGCTTTATTGGTATGAGCCTAACCAACCAAAAAGACACACAAATCAACTAGGCTTTGTTGTTCCAAGCTTGACCAACCCAAAAAGCATGCAAATTGATTGGGCTTTATTGTTCCAAACTTGACCAACCAAAAAAACACATAGATTGATAGGCCTCCCAAATGGTTTCTTGAGAAAATTGTTGTTCTTTTATGCTTGCACACACAAACAAGACATATCATAAGAAGATCCAAAAGAACAAACACATAAATTGACCAAGATTGCCCTAGCTCCCCCCGCCCCCAACACCACCACACACACAAAAAAAGTTATCTATTATTTGAAACCATGAAATTTTTGATCCCCTCACTTGGAACATGCCAAAAATCTGCTTGGATTCACCATGAGCTCCTCTCCTTACATAGACAAAACAAAAGAATTAAAAGACATGACAATGAAATCACAACAAGAAAATAGATAACAAGGAAGGAAGGCAAAACATGTTCAATTTTTGCTCGTTTGACAAATTCATTGAAGAGGAGGTTCAATGGCTATGGCACACAAGTTGCCAAATTATGCAAACCCAATCATTGTAAACCCTAAACCTAAACTAAATCATTTACACTAGAAATTTACATGAGCATACAAGGCCATATAAATGTATGTATTTATACAAATTTTACATGCCCAAAATTAATTATATGGGGCCATGTAAATGTATGTTAAGATTATTTACATTTACATGGGCTTTATAAGCTATAGATACAACTATTGACATTTACTTGTACAACATTGGTTAAAACTAGTGTTGGACTGGTATTGAGCATACTAGCTTGGTTAATCCTACTTTTGGGGTTCTTTTACCCCCAAATATTTAGTAGGTACTAATGGATGAAAGCATGGTAAAGTATACAATTCAATTACCTTGGTAGTTTACTTGTTAAGCTGACAAGAAGTAGGACTAAAACCCATCATAAAGTAATTATACATTTAATATTTTTATTTAAATGATGAAAAAAAAGATACTTCTTCACTATTATGTAATTTTTAAAAATTTACATTGTAAAAGTAGGTTTCAAGTAGACTTTTTAAAATGTAAGTAACTTTTGAAACTTACTCTTTGCAATGTAACATTTGTTTCAAGTATGTGTCAAGTATATTCTACCAAAGAGGAAGTAAAAAAAAATTATTTTTCTTCCTTTAAATATACAATGATCTTTAAGTTATAACTTCACACAAAGGTATTTCATTCAATTTTCTAATGAAAAAGTATTCTTGAACACCATATTGACCAATCAAATTCAAAAGTACTTATTTCCTACTTTTATTATTCCAAAGTTTATTCAAATTTTTTATTCAACTTAATACAAACCCAATGGAAAGCACCATGGTTTCAAAATGAAATTTAAGTAAAAATTGAATATACTTGTGCTTTTGTGAAAAAAAAAATCTTTCTAAACTTGATATTTTTTCGTCAATTTTCTTTTTGTATAAAATACCATGCTTTCACCCTAATATTGGGTATTTAAAAAAAAGCTTTCATACCAATCTATTTGTAGTGTTTACTATTAAATGCAAGGTTGATATATGGCAAGTATAAACTTAGTATTAATATTGATATAAGGCAAGTATGTATTTAACACTACCTTAAGTCCCATGTGAGGCTAGTACTTATATAATGGTACCAATATTCATCAATACCATATACCTTGTTGCATCACTATTTATGGAAGACTTTCCAACAATATTAAGAACATAGCCTAGGGCTTCATGGTTTAGGAGATTCCAACATGAAAATACCAAACAAACTAGGATAACTTGGCCAGTATTCTTTGAACACCAACTGATGATCGAATATGTCCTATTAATTTGGCTGGTCAATGAGAATGTGCGTGCAACCATTTGATTATTCACATGCATGTTTAAGACTAAATGTCCACTTGGAAAAATGTGTTCATTTTTTTATATTAAAGATTATCATTTTGTAGTTTTTGTGATCATTTATGGGTGTGGGTGAAACCCAGTAAAACAAAATTTTGATTTCCTTTGTGTATAGGTACAATTGGTGATGGGTAGCCAACTATCACATTTTAGTTGAAATCTCTTGTTGTAGAAGGGGATGGTGTTTTTAGCATTTGGTTAAATACACATCTTTTGGACCAATATGAACTTAAAGTTTAAACAGTATTGCATGGACTTATATGCAGGCTTGCAATGAAAGTTGCAATGATGTGTTGGTGAAGCCAACATCTGTATTGTCATGTCCTCCAGAGTGTTCATCACTAAAGCACTGCAGTATGCAAATTGTTTAGCAATTTCTAGAATTCTTCACACACTTCCCCAAAAGAAACAACATTGTAGGTGACGGTTGAGCAGGCTTGTTCCAACAACCAGAATATGAAGGAAAACAGCACATTGAGTTGTAGGAGAAGAATTATAAGCAAGTCCAAACAATGTCAAAATCTATGTTTTGGAAACACTTCAAATCATACAACATTGCACATAGCAGACAAGAACCCAGCACTGATGTCAAACCTTGTCTGCTATGTACAATTGCGAACATCAAGGTTTTTGTAATGCACAAGGAGCTCTATGTTTTTTCTTGCAATAGCAATGGATTATAACATGGCAATGATGATGCATTAAAATGAGCTGAGCTAAATTATCAGTTTGCTACACTAATGTTGTTGCTGTTGTTGCAGGCAAGCCTTCAAATTTTCTGCATTGGCTTTTAAATCCTCAACAGCACCAGATTCATCTGCTGCAAGTGGTGAACCATCAGCAGTCACAGAGACTGTATCATACTTCTCCTGCTGCTGGAAATTTACTGCTGCTGGAAGCTCAGATACCAATTGTGTCTCCTGAAGAAGAACCTGAATTAAGCCTTCAAGAGCTGCTGTAGGATCTCTCTTCTTTTTTAGCAGAAGCTCACTAACATCTGCTGGTGTGATGGCCTTGTCAAAGATTGCTTTTTCTACTTGAGGGAAAAGAGCATGTGTCTCAAGCCCTAAGTTATTATATGCCAGTATCTGGAAAGCCGGAAAAGTGCACCATGACATGTGAATGTGCATGTCCATCCGACCTGAACGTAACAGGGCTCCATCCAGTTTCTCAATGTGGTTGGTAGTGAATATAATGATGCGTTCACTACCACAACATGACCATAGCCCATCAGTAAAGTTGAGCAGCCCTGAAAGTGTAACTCGGCATGTCTGCACCATATAAAGACACAAAAAGGAAAAGTCTCAAATTAATTCTGAAGCTCATTGAGTTGACACAATCCTAGAGTCACAATGCAGATGATCTTGTGAATGCTGCTACAGTTAAACACTGTAAACCCAAAATGCTGTGGGAATGAAAGCAGTGAGCAAATGACACATCATCAATGTCACAGAGCAACTTTTTATTTACAAACTATTATTCTTCTATGCAAAAGGTCTGTTACAAGGTCAGTCTGCAAAACACTCTTCAGGACCCAATATGGAATTAAAATGTAAAAACCCATCAAAGAGAGTCTACAGATGGTAATAAAAACTCCCAATGTGTTTCAAAATGGAAAAATTCTGAAATTAAGTCAAAATGAAGACAAAATTATGTCGGACCCATGTAATTTTCTTCTTGTGATCTGAGCAATGTAATCATCCCAATTAAATGGTATTCAGAACCTCAAATACAAAGACTCTGCTGCACTGTACGAGGGAGGGAGCGAGAATTGGGGGCTAACCTCATCCTCTGCGCCAGTTCTCTTCATGGCGGGAGGAGCTGGAGCAGCTTCTGGTCTCTTTGTCTCAGATGTGTGTTTTTGGAAGGCTGCCTTTTTGCGCTCGGAAAGATCAAGGGAGCAGTCAATGTCTTCAATGACAATCACAGATCGGTTGGTGGTTTGGATGAGCAGTTTTCGGAGCTCAGAATTGGAGGCAACTTCTGTGAGTTCAACATCATAGACATCATATTGCAGGTAATTAGCAATGGCTGCTATCATGCTGGACTTGCCGGTCCCTGGAGGTCCATACAGCAAGTAGCCTCTTTTCCATGCTTTTCCTGCTCTGTGATAAAACTGCTCTCCCTTGGTGAAGTCCAAAAGGTCCGCTTTGATCTCAGTCTTCAACTCAGGGCTCATGGCTAAGGTGTCAAATGTTGAAGGATGCTTGAATGGCACTGACTCCCACATTCTTTTGTTGTACCTGCAAAGAAGAGCAAAAGGTGAGGTCAGCTGAAGAAAATCTCTAGATGTAACATCTCTAGGCAAGATCATCATGATTCTAAACCGGCACTCCTCTTTCAAGTTTCCGATCAAACTTCAGGCAGACAAAACAATACAGTCATTTATCTTTCAGCTGATCAGCTATCAAGACTTTCTCGATATAGATCTCTACTCTTTCTCATTCAGATCTTAGAGCAACTCCACCGGCGCTCAGTATGTGACCCTACAGTGGGAATCTTGGATGAGGTACAGCAGTGAAATCCAGTGAATCCGCCGGGAGACTGCTGTGACCCTGAAATAATGCACAGCTCTCAGAGCCCTGGAGGAGCCTTGTAACAGTCTAATAAATACAGTCAAATTGCATTTATTGACTGCTCCATGTTTTTTATTGGCCAGATTGTTTGATTGGTCCAGGTGGGTTGCTATTCCAGTCTTCCACGTAGTTGCAGTTTCACTTTTGCGGACGCTAAAAAGTAACTAGGGTAGACCGACTGGTGACTGAACACTTAAGCAATCAGGGCACCCCAGATCCAAGGGGAGGGCTCTGTTGTCTTCGGTGTCTAAACAAAACTTGACCCTCTCTTCTTGGCGCATCTGACACACTAGCAATTGTGGCAAATGGGTTAGAAATGAGAAAGTTATGAGGTTTGAAAGTAAGAGGGGTCCAAAGAGAAGAGGGAAAAAAAAAAGTCAAGTTTTGTAAGTTGGAAAAGCTTTTTTTCTTTCTTGTTAGTTTTCCATTACTCATTTTCCTTTGCTCTTGAAAGATGATTTCTAGATCTTAAGGTAACGCTCTTATAACATTTTAAATCACTCAAAATGAAGCACAAATGATGAAGATATAAATAAGTGTTCGGTCATAGGCAGGAAATCGGTGATGAACCGTTCTGCTTTAAAACTTGGATGTGAGCAATAATGTTGCAGGGTCACATACTGAGCACCGCTGGAGACGCTCTTAGAGCTGAAATTGTGAAGAAGTCCTGAAGTCGAAAGGACCGAATGTTACGATAACTCTTGAGACAAAATTTTCAGTCAATGTGGGTGTATGAGATTTATTTTGTACCCGCCATTGTTGCGGACATTGGTGTAAAGGAGGCGGTCACGAGTTCGATCCTTGAAGTTCTTGGCGGTGGCGATGACATGCTCGACGTAAGGTTCCAGCACGCGACTCCTGACTTCCTTGCGGATCTTGAGTGTGTAGGTCCGCTTTTCGTCCTCGGGGGCGGGCAGGCCGCGCCAGTTGATGGAATTGCTACCGGCCTGCCGGTGCGAGACATGATGCGTCCAGGAAATTTGAGCGCCCATGAACTCCTCGTGAATGGACTCGTTGTCCGCAAGTGCGAACGTGTTGTAGGTGGCGTTTTTGGGTCGACATAGACTCACGTGATGCGCGGCTATGGCCGTGGACGAGCTCAAATACGTCTGCACGTAGTCGTAGATTTCGTTCCCTCCCGCCCCGTAGAACTCCGGCACCTCCACGAAAGCGTACGGCGTGAAGTAGCTCACCAAGGACTTGCTCCATGTGCTGAGAATCCGCCTGTACTCACTGGGCAGTATTTTGGTCCCAAACGCCACTAGGCCCGGAAAAATTGCCAAAAATGTCCACAACTCCAAAGCTTGTCCCATTATTCTCAAATCCCAATACTCACTCACTCACTCACGAGCTGTATGTAACGTCGGACCAACTCCCAAAAAACTCTGCTGAAAATTTCACTTCGTCAACTCGGCTCTCAAACCTGTCTTGCTGTCAACTGTCCAGATTCTAACGAAATTATCAGTGAAGTTACAACTGTTTAGATTGCTACCAAAATTATTGTAAGACAATTACTGTGAGACTGTTGCAAACTATCTAGATTACGATCAAAATTATGATGAAACTCTTGCAGGCTGTTTAGACCGTGATCGAAATTATCTTGAGCTAGCAGACTGTTTAGATTACGACCGAAATTTTATCATGAGACTGCTGCAAACTGTCTAGATTGCGACCGAAATTACCATGAAGCTGTTGTAGATTGTCTAGATTGCTACCGAAATTACCGTGAGGCTGCTACACAACTCAAGGCTCTGTCGATAAGACATACCAGACTTGTCATCTGAGCCAGGACTTTTTGGAACAAATTCACAAATGCTTTTGTTACAGATGTCGATCTAACGGCGCCTCATAAGACTCTCTACTAACTTTTATAAGAAGAATTATAGCTGCAGCTTTGCCCGGGTGGATGGGTGCTTGATCATGAGCAGCGTGAGACGGATGAATCACGAGCAGGTGTGATGAAGAAACGGGTACTATATAAATTATTAAGAATTCTTCTTCCCGGCGATGATGATAATGATGATGATCTAGCTTCTGAGATTTTCTGGAACAAGTACAAAACTGGAGGAAAGGTGAAGAACATCCAGCAGCTGTTGCTGCTACAGCTTGGATATCTTAATCAGTGTCTCTCTACTGTTGCGAGGTCACCCCCAAACAAAGACAGAAGGCTTGTCAGACTAAGTTCATACATGTATGAGCAGCAGCAGATGAGAGCTGTGGGAATTCATTAAGAGATGATGAAGGCAGTCAGGTCTTTTATATCCGCGCAGCAAGCAGCCATAAGACTAAGGCTTCAAAAATCCACGGTAGTGAGTTTCTTCGCCAGATTCGCGACTGTTGTTGCATGCCCTTCCTTTTGAATTACACTACTGTTCATCACTAGATTCTTCTTCTCCTTCCTTGCTCTTCGCATGTTTAGGAAAGCTCCCAACCGCCCTTACATCATCCTGTGCGCAAAAGTGGCGACAAGCGGAAGCCTTTGTCCACCACGCTCCTCAACCCGGCCCCGTACGAAGCACGGCGTACGTTCTCTGGACCCACAGTCACTGTTACCTAGTTACGTTCTCTGGGCTACCGTTTCTGCTGCTAGCTACGTATACGTACATACGCTCTCTGGCCTACTGTCCGTTTTCTTTCCAACTTGCTGCACAGGATGTTACTGGGGATGCTACCGTGGCCTTCCGCTAAGAGCATCTCCATGTAAAAATCTTGGATGAGGTGCAGTAGTCATATCCAATGGCTCCACTGGATTATTTTTCCATTCGAAAGTGCATCCTTTTCAGTGCCCTGGAGTAGTTTGATAAATCCAGTCAAATCTAAGTTACTTGCTTGTTCCTCGTTTCTGGTTCCATAAATAGTCTGATTGGTCCAGATGGGCTGCTATTAATAGTAGTGCACAAATTTGCAGTCCCGGTTTTAGTCTTATGGGTTCAGTTAGGTCACTGATTTCTTTGTGGCAAAAATTCGTCAACATGGTCAAGGGAACTTTTTGAAAAAATTCCCAAAGATTTGCCACATTTCAAGGAAGAAAATACGAAATTGCCAAGATTTTTGGAGGATTTGGGCAGATTTTTAGCATATTTACATATAATATATTTATTTATTTATTTAAAGCCAGATTTGGCTAAATCCCCTTTGTGGCTGATCACCACTTTTGGACTAACACGGGCAAAATTGAAAAAAAAAAACAAACAAATTTGAGGTTGGAGAAAAATAAATAACTAAAACTTGGATGTGAGAAAGATTTTTGGAAAGTCACATACTGAGCAGCTGAAGATGGATACTTCTGGTGTGGTATAAGCAAGGTTCTTCAAATTCCTCACCACTAGACCTAGTTCCAATTTTCTTTAAAATAATTCCCTCTCCTCTCTTTGTCTGATTCATCCAACTTCCTTACCACTGCCTGCCTGGTAGGGACATGAGGTAGTATCAGCTTCATGAAGGCCAGACCAGTCTCAATACGAGGCATATACCTGCTTCATATCACCCAAAAATCAGCTTTGAACCCTAATACCAAGACCTGCCTGATTCTGTACATACCTCCAATTCATGAACAAACCATTCTTTGTCAAAATAGTTGATTATTTCTAATTTTGGGTCCTGGAAGCCCAGTTTGAATATTTCAAGACTTTGATAGTCAACGACAAGTTTGCAGACGCTTGGGACTCCCTCTATTTTCAGTTCATTGTGATAACCTAGTGGCATCGACTGGTTTTTTATTTTTCACAGGTGCTGGGTTCAACTCTCTGGGTTACAAAAAATATTCCAATTGAAATACTCAACACCGAACATGGGTCTCAAGTACAATATGAAAGTTTACAAAAAGATCCCATACCAGGTTGCAGGTCTTCCCCTTCCCCTTTCTCTCCCTCCCTTCTTTCTTTCTCTTCAATGTTTTCTTCACTTGATGGGTCTTTTGAATCTTGAGAGAAGCCCTTTCAACCTACCTACCCCTTAAATTATTTTTCGAACATATTGAAAGTTTTTTATTTCAAATTTCTTTGTTTTTTAATCCATTTTTGTGAGCAATGTGGATTTCAAGCCATTCCAATGGATGAAAATTCATTCATGAAATCTCAAAATGAATTTTTTTTTTCCCTAGAAATACAACCTATAATTTTATTCAGACCAAATCCATGTTGTACAAGGGTGCAAGCAAGATATTTTGTACATATTTGTTACTTTTTTTTCTACTTGAAAACATTAAAAAAAAAATTCAAATTTCTAACCTTCCTCTAGCATTTCAAAATAAATGATTTTTTTTTTTTCATGGGCATCTCTAGTCTCCCTCTAGCTTTCAAAAGCAATTTGTGTCGTATCATTTGGACTTGAAAAAGTATCCCAAAAATATCCCCAAAAATATTCCCCATTTTTAAGGGGTTGGGGATGATTTTAGTTATAAAAACAAACTTGATTAACCAAAAAACATTTATTACAATGTTCACCACATCAATATTGAGGTGGTGGAGAAAAAAACCAAATACTTGCAAAAATATTTCACCTACTTTCAAGTACTTGAACTTTTTTTTGAAATTGTCACAAATTTTAGGTCCAATTCAAGTACTTGCAAGCAGCTTTAAAAAACATGATTATAATAATTTAATTTTTGAAGTCCATGCAAACAAAAGTTAAAAAATAATGTACCCAAAATATATATATATGTATCCCCATAAAATCATCTACTTGTTAGTCCTTTTCTTTAGGGACCTTAGTATTTTGTTGCTTACACTACTTTGTGTGTATGTTTTACCATGTTTTCACCAACAACCAATTAGAAGTCTAAAGTTGCAATCACGCCCAATGTTAATGCTACCCACTAACATTGAATTAACATTAAACTAACACTAAACCATCCTTTTAAATTCACACCAAATTAATGTTAGTTAATTTTAGGTTAGTGTTAGTTAGCACCATGATGATGGATTCACACCATCTTTGTGTTTGGAAAACCCTAGCCGAATTGAGGGTTATTTCTCATGTGTAGGGTTCCCAACTTTGTTGTGCCTTTTTCCTTGTCCTCTCATTATGAAAGCTTCAATTCTAGTTGTCACAAGCTCCCCATTCCATCACCTTCCAACAACCTCCTTTCTTGGTCCATTCTTGTTTCAACATTTTCATGAGCACTACACTCTGTCACCTTCCAATAGTTTGTTTTCTTATTCCTTTCTTATTTTAACATCTTCATGAACACCACATTCCATCACCTTCTAGTAACTTCATTTATTGTTCGTGCACCTTTTCATTCGCTCTCATCACAATAACTTCACTTGCAGCAGTCGTAAACTCTACATTCCATCGCCTTCTAGTAACTTCCTTCCAACAACTTCATGTCTTATTTTTGCAATTTCATTGCCACTACATTCCATTGCCTTCCAAGAATGCTTCTTCTAGGAATAGATTCCTTCACCTTCCAAGAACTTTTCTTTTCTTTGGTTTCAAATAGCAACACCATTTTTTCTCTCTTGTGGCACCTTCTTCAAATTTTCTTTTCTTACAACAACTTCTTCATTTTCTCCAAATTGTCGATTGTTGGAGTTGCTAGCTATTGGAGTTGTTTGTTGGAGTTGTTAGCTACTACAACATTGCAAGTTGCGAGCTTCCATTATCAATAAGTCATTATTTTGTTGCACTTTTCTTTATCTTTTGCCATGGACAAAATGCAAAGGAGGGTAAATTTGTTCACAATGTCATGCATGTTCCTATTCCAAATTATGGACAAGGTTTTGAACTTTTCATATTTTGGGTCTCTATTTCTTGATTTGAATTCTTTCTATTTTGATGCATTTGTTGCTAAAGCTACTACTTAATTCTTGTTGATTATTGCAACATTGCATGATTTTCATATGTCCAGTTTTTTGTGTTTCATGTCCCATGATCTAAGTCATTGTGTTAAACCTAGAAACACATTGTGGTTCTCCCAATTCCTTCTCATTAAGTACAAAGATGAAAGATGGGTTGACAACTTGAAAATGACAAAATCATGTCGTTTTGTAATTGCTAATTAGTTGCGACCTATGTTGTTGAAGCAAAACAACCATTATCAAGAAGTTATTCCACTTGAAATACAAGTGTTATGCACCATTTATAAAATGGTCCATGGTGCTAACTTTCTAGTGTGTAATGAAGTTTTTGCAATTTTGGGAAATCAATAGTTTCCAAGGTTCTCCATGAAATTGTGGTAGCTATGAATGTTGTCTTTAAGAAGTTGATTACATGGCCAACAGGAGCAAAAAAGGCCACTGTGATGGAGAACTTTAGGCAATCTTATGGGTTGCTTAATGTGTGTGGAGCAATTGATGACACTCACATCATAAATTTTAAACCCATTGCCCCTTTTCTTGAAGATTACTATTATCATAAAACTAGAGGTTATTCCATACAAGCTTAGGTAATGGTTGATTCTAACAAAAAAAATTGGATGTTTGTGTGGGATTTCCATGTAATGTCAATGATGTTAGAGTCTTGGATAGGTCTACATTGTATTGTCATGTTCAATATCACAATTTGTTTGATCCTAACAAAGGTGTGGAGGGAATTCCTCCTTATTGGTTGGGGGATAAAGGATACATATTAATCAATTGGATAATGATTTTGTTCAAAGAAGATGGACAACATTTTATCCTTGAACTTTTTTACAATAAAAAGTATAAAAGTAGCAAGTACGTAATTGAAAATGTTTTTGGTATATTGAAAAAAATTGTTTAAAGAGCTCCAAAGGTTTAAAATGCATGTTACCTTCATCCCTCACATGTTTACATCATGTTTGATCCACAACTTTGTCAAGTTTGAAAATGAGGAGAGCATTGGTAGGCTACTTCATATCATTGAATTGGAAGTTGTTGCTCATGGAAAAAAAATCAACAAAAATGTTGCTACTATAGATGATGACAACATCAACTAGATTAAAGGCCTAAAACTAACTTGTGATGCAATACAATAGGAACTAATTTAATATTTTGGAAAACAACAAAACATTTCATGATTAAGTAATTCAAAATTGTTTTCTTATGTCTTTTGAAAGATTTGATCAAAAAATCAAATTTTGTATGCCATAGAAAATGTAATTTCTTATACACATGTTTGTTTGCAAGTAATGACCATGTTGTATGGTTGGAACTAGATTTCTTTTTGACTTCATAGAATTATTTGAAATTCAACATGCAAGTTGTCACCTACCACCCACTCCCACCATTTGAGTTTTTACTTTCATTCTTCATTAGCATTGGCAAATGTGTGTTTTGTTTCCTAGTTGTTGTTAGGAGCACCTCGTGTGAAAGCAAGTGCTCATTACTTGTGTTAGGTTATTTAAAGCTTGAACCATGTCCATTTGTGTGCAATTGGTGGCTTTGTCTCAGGCTTTAAAGTATTGGAGTTGTTTTTCCATAATTTTTTCTTAATTTCTATTCATTTTTCCTCCAACACCAAGCTTGTGGCATTGATATGATCAATGGACTCCACCAACAAATTATTCCCTTATTTATTGTGTTTGCCATGTTTTTATGAATTGAAGAGTTAGACCTCTTCAACCCCATGCTTCTAACAAAATGACCATTTTGTGAATTCTGAAATTTTTTTGTCTATTGACTACATGTGGTGTGGGGTGGTTGAACCTAACATGGGATCTACTTGAATGGGCAATGGTGTAGTTGGCAACATAGTTGCATTTGATCGAATGGGCAATGGGGCAACTACATTTGGCCAAGTTGGCATTGGTGAAGTTGCTTCCACTTCAATTAGAACAATCGAACTACCATTGATTTCTCGCATAAGCTTTATCACACTCTAGGTGTAAGGTGAGGTTGGACAAATGAAGTTAGTTGTGCTTCATAGCTCCAAAATTCATCTACATAACCAATATGCACATCTGCCTTATCAATTTATCCTTTAACTACACCCATTGAATCTTTATGGATGATGATGGCATCATTTGCTTTTAGACCAAATGGCCTATAGATATGCTCAGTATCATCCATGGTGTCTTGCAAATGGGGGGGGATTGAAAATGGGTCTCGTGCCCAAGAATTTTGCCATCATGAATGTGATAAAGGCCTCACCCAACCTTTTGTGGCAATTTGGTTGTAGATTTTTATACATTAGTCATGGACCAATAGTCTTGGTTGTTTTTAGTGCCTACTTTGTAATCATAGATTTTTTTTTAATTTCCTACAAAAGAGCCCCATTTGTTTTTGCAAGCTACCCTATTCTTGAATTGATTGGAACACCTAGCATTGATAACTTGTGTTGAAATTCTATTCCATTTTATGATTGTTGTTTCAAATGTACATCAAGGTCAACAATGTGTTCATCTCGTTTGGCCTTGACAAGAACCAAAATTTCTGTATATTCTAGTTTGGTTAGTGACCTTTTCATGCTTGGACTTGGGCATTACCATCTGCAATTTGATCAATGCCAACATATTTCTTGTCTTTTCTTTTTTTTTCTTATTGATACAATAATTTCATCATGAGGTGAAAGCACAATAAAGTGTACAACGAAAAGTACTTGCCAATCTACTTGTCAAATGAACAAAAAGTAGGACCAAAACCCATCACAAAATTGTTATACATTCAATTTTTTTAGTTGAATGATAAATAACAAGATATTTCTTCATTATTATGCGTTTTTAAAAAAATTGCATTATAAAAGTGGGTTTCAAGTAAACTTTTCTAAATGCAAGTAGCTTTTAAAACCTACTTTTTGTAATGTAAGATTTGATTCAAGTATGTGTCAAGTATATTTTACCAAAAAAAAAGTAGATGTGTTTTTTGGTGATGCCCTTGAATATATGATGATCTTTATGCTATAACTTCATACATGCATATTTCATTAATTTTTTTAATGAAAAAGTAGGTTTGAACACCATATTGACCAATCAATTTCAAACATATTTATTCCCTACTTTTATTATTCCAAAGTTTTTGAAAAGTTGTAATTGATTTACAATAAACCCAATTAAACGCTCAATAGTTTCAAAATGAAATTTAAGTAAAATTTGAATCTATTTTCTTGTGTTTTTGTGAAAAACTACCTCTTTTTAAACTTGATATATGTTCATCAACTTTACATATATATATACTTTACCATGCTTTCATGCCGCCAAGGTATGAACCAATGATGGAAACTTCTAGACTTAGAAGCAATTCACAAATGCACATCAATTGCAATGCATCCATGATAGAAGAGTTTCATTTGTGAAAGTTTTTGATTCAAAATTTGTCTCTAAATTGTTGTGGTGTTGAAGATGTTGTTGATCAAGATTTGCATTATTGAAAAAATTCAACAACTTCAAGTGCCCAAGGTTACAACTAGGCTTTATTGTACAAATTCTGTACATAGACAAAATAGAAATATAACAAACATTTTATAAACATAGTAGAAATATATTCTTGGTTGTAGTTTCAAAGTATTGATTTTTTTCACCAAAGCTTTGTTCATCATGTCATAGCTTGAAAAGTTGCTACCAAATAGGTTGTCCATGGCATTCTTAAATTTGACCTACAACAATTCTATAGTTCTAGCAATCTTGGTTGTAGCAATGTAATAGCAAGTAGCTTGAAGGAAAAAAAAAGGAAGTTGAAGGTAGAAAAGGGGGGGGGGTAGATGAAAGTGGTGGGGAATGTGGAGGGAAAACAAGAACCAAATATTGTGAACATGCATGCCAAGTTACCATTGAGTTATCCCCTCCTTTTTTGGGGCTGGTAACTAACGTCATGTTTTAATGGTAGAATCTTCATTTTTTGTAAATTTGGTGGTAGCTACCACTAACTTAATTTTCTTAACATCACCTTAACATTTTGTGCCACATAGGATGACACATAAGATTCATTGTTTGTAAACATTTTTGGTGTGATTCAACCATTTTTTCTTGTTGTTATAACATTAAGTTACCATTGAATTAACACTAGGTGTGATTACTATTTTAAAAAACAAAGTACAACACACATGCCACATTTTCCAAAAGGTATTATTTGCTTGCTTGAAAAATGAAAACTAGAACTTATGTTATAATTAAACAATATTTAGGTGAAAGCCTAAAAAAAAGAGCTAATCATGCCAAGGTGAAAGTCCTTTCCAAGGATTACATTTTCCATGTGGCAATTTTCTATTGGTTTATATTGCATTTTTCACACAATTTTTTTAATTGAATATCAATTTTGAAGCCAAATATGACATATAACATGATAATAATATTTAAAAATTTGCATCAAGCCTTACATTATAGTCAAATCTATAACTTTACTTTGAACCATGATTACAAATCCAAAACTATAATAGTGTAAAAGGACATTTAAATATTAAAATAAAAAAGGTATATGTATTTTTTTTTTTTGAATGTTTTGAACACATGGATCCCTTCTTGTGGAATATATTAAAATTCACAAAAAAATTGAAACTATTTAATGAACATTTGATGAAGGAAAAAAACATTTTGATACAAAAAACCACATGTCCACATCTTTTTCTTAAGTGCTTTAAACATATAAAAGGACTCTTGAAATATGGTGAATTTTCACGAAAAGTTTTTTGTTACAACTTTGAAAGTATAAGAACTTATTTAGAAAATATATATATATATAGTGTTCCCACGGTGATTTTTCAAATTTTCAAAAAATATTTTTTAAAGACTGTCCACACATGGCTTGGCTCCTTTTTCCTGCTTTCATCCATTTGGTTTGGGTTGTAATTTCAAGGAGGGTTTATAGGGTTTAGTCTCATGTTTGGGAACTAGAAGAAAAGTTTTTAGTGTATACTATAAGTATGCAAATAATGGTATGTGCCTCTTACCACATGGATGACTCTACACCTTTTCACATCAAATAGGATGCCCAAAATCCCTTTAATTACATTTTTAACCATCTCATTGTCACCAATGTAATGTAAACATAATAATAATGACCTAAAAGGAAGTCATTGTAAATGGAGTTTGAATGTCTATCACAAGTTGAATGTCTATCATAATCATTGTGGCAAGTTTGGAGAATGAATGACATAACTTGTTTTGATTGTCTTGTGATAAACATTTTGGTAAATGATTAATTCTATTTTCTTACAATTGTGTTTCAATGAAACATTATTTAGTACCTTTATACATATCTCATGCAAGAAATCTTGAAACACCACATGGCAACAAACAATTTACATATGACTAGATAAATTGAAAGGTACATCGTTAGTCAAAATTGAAACAACATAAGAAAGATTATATTAAACTATAATTTGTAGGGTTAATTGTCCAAACTATATTAAATTGAATTTAAGGTTAAAACACAATTTCAGGCTTAATACTGTACCATTACATTATCAAAATTAGGAATGTAAAGTTAATAAGATCTATTTAATAGATAGTGCATTTTCAAATCCACACACATTGGTTAAAAAACTTGGTAATGTAAATCAAATCCATCTTAGGTTGTTTCAACTACTAAATCACTTTGAAAGGAATGAATCTATGTTGTCACAAGGTGGTCCCTACTACACCCAAATGTGTTTCAATTGAACATGTGTAGGAGTTCTAATGAAGGTAATATGTTCCCACAAGGCAATTGTTTCTAATACATCCCAAGGGTGCTCCTTGTCATCTACATCATTTATCATACACAAGATTCTAAGGCCTCATAAACCCTTACCAAATAAGAGTATTTGTTGATTGGCACCATCGAAACAATCAACAACTAATTGTCCTATTATGCACCATGTCGGTAACATGATTCATGTGACATTTTCATCAAATCCAATACCACCATTTTGTCACCTAAGTTGTCATACTAGCTATTGACAAGTACCAAACAATGAACATTATTGCTTGCAAAAAAAAATCAAATTTTCAACATTTGAAATAGTGCAAAATGACATAACAAAAATGTAAAATGATTAACATGTATAGTGTACAACTTTTTTTATATTATCAATTGTGAATTCATGTGTGCCTTCTTGTGTGGTTACAATAATAAATATTAGACATGGTTTTTAGCCCAGCCCACAGTTGCACAATCTAAATAATTGAAACCTAGATCAAACATAGTCAAAAAAAGATTGCAATGTAGAAATGATGTGAAGTTAATACACATGCAAATATATGAAATTGCAAATATCAATGTCAAGTCACACATTTGATGGGCATTAAAAGTATAAACCACATTTGAATGGAAACATAACCCACATGTAATTGTAGCAAACCCCATTACAAAATCCAAAACAAATCAAATGACACATGAAACTTCCAAAATAATCAGAACCTAGTTTAAACAAAGTCAAAAGATGAATGCAAGTGAAAGTATATTGGGTGGTACCACAAGGAATGTCACACCTTTGTTTTTCAAGACCCATCAAAATCTGGAAAAATATATAAAACCCATAAATAAATGTTTAAATAGTAATTTTTTAGTTGTATAGATTTTGAATTTTGATGTTCCTATTCATTACATTCACACAAAGTTGGAAGAATGTCACAATGGTTATTTTCTTTGAACTTTTTGGTTAGAAACATTTTTCAAACAAGATTTGGGGATTTTCTTTTATGGATATAATTTTTTTAAATACTTTAGATGGTATTATATAAATTTGATATTTTTATTGGGTAATTTTTTGAATATGTATAATTTAGTTATGAATTTCCAAAGTTTAGGAACTTGATTCTTGAAGGGGCCACATCAATAAAGAATACAGTTTTGTAACAATTTCCACCTTTTTTTATTGCAATGGAAACTTCAAGCCATATACTTTGGCATGCAATAAATAAACATGATAAAAATATAATTTATAATTATGAAAAAATTTAAAGAAAAATGCCTAGAAGGAATATTATTTGGCCAATTTTTGTTCTTGACCATTCTTTGAAGTGGTTCCTAGTGGGTCCACCCAATCATGCTTTCACCCATGCAATGTAGATACAATGTCAAGTTCAAACATAATCATAGATATCAATGCCAAGGCACACATTTGATGAACATCACAAGTACAAAAAATATCTAAATGGAAATATTATCCATATGCATAATTATAACAGACCGCATTCCCAAATCCAAAAAACCACAACAAGTCTTGAAGCTTGATGAGATTACAATTAACACATAACTAAAAGTCAAGTCAATGTCATTTCCAAAACAACTTGAACATAGTTATTTTTGCATGTGTGGAAAATAAGCTATACATTAAAATCACACGCAACTTCATTACCCAATTACACTTCCAGAAGCAACAAAGTTATACTCCAATTGAATAGTATATGCCCATTACATCTTGTTAATATTCATGTAAAGTGGACCATCACTAATAAGGTTTGACATAGAAAGAAAAATGTCTTCACCTAATGCTTTTACAATATCTAATGAATATTAGAACATCTTTTTTATATGAAAGCACCATATAAAAAATCAATTCCATAATGTCCATAATTACCTTCTATCACCACCATTTGTGTATTATAATTAAGACTTAGTAATGTCATTTTCTTCCCTTTCTATCTAACCTTCATGCTTAACATCTTATGGAATATTAAATGAAAATTATTGCAGGATATTTATTAAGTTTTTTTTGTACATTGGGGTCCATTGTTCGTATTTGGAAATTATATGGGCTCAAAATTAATGCATTCATAGAATCTTGTATAATTTTTTCATTCACATGTTTATTATATATGGGTGGAAACACAATCAATGGAACCATTATCATCTCCAAATGTAATTATTGAATAGTTTTAAAGAACTAATGTGACAACACAAGATTGGTAAAAAATCCTAAAATAATTTTAAACAACAATGTTTATATAGTGCTTTTAATTTGTTTCACTATGTGCTATGACTAGCAATTCAATAAAAAAACCCCCATTTGGTCATTTTTCCCCTTGTCCAATTTGACCAAACTGCAATTTTGGATGTGTCATTTTGGACCCACCCACTTTGCTTAGTCTTTTGACTAGTTTTTTTACTAATTCAATGAAACAATATTATTTATGTAACAAAATAATAATAATTTGTAATTAAAAATAATAATACCTAAAACTACCTACCTTAGTTGTCACAAATGTTAATGTCATGGGGTTCATTCAATTAAATGTTCATCCATGACTTGTAATGAACTTGTACCTAACTTTTAGTTTAGTTTTAGCTCATTCTTATTTAACTTTTAATTAAATTTAGTTTACTTTTAATTGACTCCTAGTTAAGTTTTTGTTCACTTCTAGTTAACTCTTGGTTCATTCCAATTAATTCTTAGTTCACTTCTAGTTTATTTTTAATTAATTCTCAGTTCACTTTTAATTAAATTTAAGTTCATTTTTAGTTGAATTTTAGTTCACTCTTAATTGAATTTAAGTTCACTCATGGGTGCACGTGGGCCACATGTAGATTGGAAGTTGAAAAAGTTTCTTGAACTAAATGCCCAATGTGTATAAATAGAAGGAGAATTTATCATTACCTTTAGTTTGTTCAACACTGGTTTTCGGTATGTTTTCTTGTCACAGCCTTATTTTGGTTTTATTTCTTTCTTGTAATAAATTTTTTTTGGATTTTTATTTCGCACATGTTGTGTTCTTGTTCTTATTTTCTTGTTTCACAATTTGGATTTGGAGTTAGGCTTACCTTTGTTCTCAATTTGGTTTAGGAAATCCTGTAATCTTGGTTATTTTTGTGTCATAAGTTGTTTTCATGCCTATGATAATTACCTATTTAACCAACATAATGATTAATGTTTAGAACATAATAATTCTTGACTTATTTACCTATTTATCTAACCCTACTTAAGTTTCCTAGGTTAGGCCACGAAATGTAGTCAAAATAACCAAAGTAATCCTAGGTTGCAAGTTGAGGATTTGAACTCTTCACCTCTATGTTGAAAAATGAAGCTCCTAACCATTTCACCACCACCTTGATAAGGAATAAAACTAATATTTCATTATTCAATTTTTATCAAAAAGAATAAAAAAGGAATAACAATATTTATTCAAATCACTTCATACTTTAAACTTGTAAATAAAATATAGTATATTCTACAATAAATTTTTAGTATAACAAAACACCAAATTTTGTGAAAAGAAAAATGACATTAAAATTTTCCAAAATTTCAATTTTGGGGGAAAAAATAATGGCTATTTATTATTATTTATGATATTTATGTTACATTTGGGTTGGAAGGAAGTGTAGGATTTCTAGATACACAACTAAGACATTATTTGATGTTTTAAATAAGATTGTTACATTGAAAAAGATACATTGTCATATTGCAAATGTCATCTAGAGTCTTGCATTCTTTATAAGTTTATGTTTAAATAGAACATTCCAAATTTGTTATTAATTTTTAACACCCGTTAGGGCACATATTGATTGACTAACTAACCATAACCATCATTCATTGTTTAACATCTTCAAACATTCATTGTGTTTAAAGATGCATGACAAAGGACAGATTGGGTCCCAATTATGGCATGGTTCTTGTTGTGGTACTTAATTGTGATTGCACCCAACACCAACTACTTGAACATTCAACTTAAGCCATGTCAATCAATGCATCAACAAGGGGGGCTGATATGGATTCCTTGAAAGATGTGGTAGTCACCATGTGCATGTTGGAAATGACCATGCCACCTATGTTTTTCCATATAATTATGCACTTGGTCCTTCATTTGGTGGAGGAACTACATATGTGTGGCCTAGCACATAAAATTTGATGCATTGCATTGAACAAATGAACAAAGTTTTGAAAGGGTATATTAGGAAACCACATGCATTGAGGTTTTTTGATGGTGGCAAAATATTTCATGGACAAATTGTTTTTGGGGCTAGTTACATAATATATGCAACAATTTTAACCAACAAGGAGGTGGATATGGGTTCCAAAAGAGGAGGATGGTGTAATTGGGAAGGTTTTGGAAAGAACACCAACTTGAATCAAACTTAAAATTGTAGTGTTAGATACGTCACACCATTATGTTCTCAACAACACATGTGATGGTCCCTTGGATGAGGTGAGAAAAAACATTTAAGATTTACATCACAACATGTTTTAATGTTGTTTCATTTATAATTTTGATTTTTTTTCAATTGTAATGGTCATATCATTTGAAATGCCAACAACATTCCAATTTGTGTGGTCAATTGGAAGTCATAGGGGTACAAGTATGATTGGGTGGATCCACAAGGAACACCCAAAGGAATGATAAAACTACTAAAATTGTTCAAATTATATTCCTAGACCTTTCTTTATAATAAAACTTACAACTATATATATTTCATGTTTATCCATTGCATGCCAAAGTATATGGCCTTAAATTTTCATCAAAATAAAAAGGTGGGAATTGTTTTAAACTTTTATTCCTAATTGGCATGGCCCTTTTCAAAATCATGTTCTTTAACTTTGGAAATTCATAATTAAAGTGTAACTACTCAATTAATTACCTAAAAAAAATTTAAATTTTTTTTTGAAAAAAATCCCAATTTCAACTTGTTTCAAATGTCTTTTTGACCAAAACATTCAATGAAAAAAGCCACTAGTGTTACATTCCTAAAACTATTTTTAAGTGCGATGATTAAGAATAGCAAAATTCAAAATATATTTGATTAAACCCAAGGAGACACCTTCTTTGAATTTATAAAATACGTGAATAAAAATATAGGGTTACATATTATACTAGTTGTTGGATTTAAAAATATTAATTAGTTTTATATTAGGGTGATGTTTGATTTTTAGGAGATCTTATATTTTTTCCATTTGCCTATTAAATCTTACATTTACTATGTATTATCAATATTGGAAGTTTTATTTTATTGTTGATTGTTTCATTAGAAAACAAGTTTTTTCGACCTTATCCTAGGGTGATAACTATATTTTGATTCATATGCCTTTCTCACATTTTCATTTTTCATTCATAACCTGGATATGGTCTATTATTTCATTTATTGAATGATCAATTATCAAGCTCAAATATCTTTGTGAACTATTTCATAAGTTTGGCAAAGTCTAGTGGTATTAGGTCATAAGGAATCATTAAAAACATTTACAAAATGTGCAAAGTTAAAATAAATTCTCGTAGCCCATCATATACAATTGGTTAAACATAATTAATTTATATTTTATTATGACATGTGAGGTGTCAAACAAGCTATATTGTAAGATCATCTCCATTTGATGTTTGGAATATAAAAACAATATGTCGTAACCCTAGCTTTGGGCTCACGACTAAGGCAAAGGGATTGCAAGGTTGTGGACCAAGAGAAAGCCCGGGAGTCACATCACATACTCCTAAGAGTGTAAGAAAGTGTGAGAGGGTGAACCCTCACACTCCCAAAGCAACTCCCACTTTGGGAGATGGAGTCTCGGTGGACTCTCAAAACTTCAAAGTGCAATTTTAGGGGTCAAAACTCAATGTCTTGTGGAGTT
>Ga0116230_10001174_pt1 | contig 24467 bp, 19 predicted proteins | sample S1TSphfallax_3_FD_88678 | JGI IMG/M metagenome (GOLD analysis project Ga0116230, IMG submission 88678) | Host-associated microbial communities from peat moss isolated from Minnesota, USA - S1T2_Fd - Sphagnum fallax MG | ecosystem: Host-associated > Plants > Peat moss > Unclassified | place... | reverse complement strand
GCTGGGGCTGGCGCTGGAGGCCCTAGATACAGGGCCAGAAACGCGTCAACCGCGCCCAGAACCTTGGTGATCTCTTCGTCGGATGAGGGGCCATGACCCATGTCCTTCACTTCCAGGTAGCGGACAGGTTTTCCCGCCGCCGTAAGCGCTCGCTGCATCTTGCGGCTCTGTTCGACGGGGACGATCTGGTCACTGTCACCATGGACCAGCAGCAGGGGCGTAGTCCAATCCCGCACCCAGGCGATCGGAGATTTGGCTGCAAGCGGGGTGCGGTCGGCTTCGGGGTCCCCAATCGATTTCATCCAATAGGCGAAACGCGGGGAGTCGCGACCGAAGTGCTTTTCCCATTTCATCAAATCCACCAAGTCGCTTATGCCGTCGATACTAACTGCACAGCGGAAGGCGGCCGCCTCCGTAGCTGCGGCATAGAGCGCTTCGTAGCCACCATAGCTGGCGCCCACCACGCAGACTCGCTTTGGGTCGACGCGCCCCTCAGCGATCAGCGTTCGGGTGGCGTCCATAACGTCTTCATGCATGCGACCTCCCCACTGATGATACCCAGACTCCGCGAACTTGCGGCCAAAACCACTGGAGCCGCGGAACGTCGGCTGCAGCACTAAATAGCCGCGTGTGGCCAGGAACTGGCTCATAAGATCAAAAGCGTAATAGTCACGACCTTCGGGGCCGCCATGGGGCATAACGACCAGCGGCAATAGCCCTGCCGCTGGTTTCGGCGGTTCGGTCACATAAGCGAATAGAGGCGCGCCATCTCGGGCCTTGAAATCCAGCCTGCGCATCTTTCCGAGGGCCGCCGAGGTGAGCGCACTCCAGGCGTCTCCCAGTTCGTCCACATGGTGCGCAGCAACGTCATAAAGAAAGTAGACGGCGGGCTCCTCAGGACCGCTGACCAACAGGATCCACTTAGCGTCATCGTCTGACTGCGAAATTATGGTTACGCTTCGCTTGTTATCGAAAAACCGGTTCAAGCCTCTGAAGTTCGCCGTCAGCTTCGCGGAATTGAACTGACATTGCAGTGTGTCGACCCAGTAGCAGCCACCCATTAGGTCGTGCGTCTCGCTGTCCTGAACAATAGAATCCACGTCCCAGGTCGGATTGGACCAGACGACGGGTCCGAGCTTCATGGTTGTGAGATCGAAGGTTCGTACGACCGTCGTATCGCCGTCGGAAGGGGTGTCAGGCTTTGCGGCCACATACAGCAGACCCCGCTCGCCCAAACCCAGCAGGTCGTACTTGGCCAACGCACGCTCCTCGCGGTTGCGGAAGTCAAAGATCTTGAGCCAGGCGGCTTGGCCGGGCTGGCGCCCCTGGAGCGTCAACGTCCCATCGACGTGCTGAAGCGTGCGCGTGAGGATGTCGCCTTTGGCGTCGGTTTCATAGCCGATCACGTCCTCCCCGCCCCGCTCCAAGACTTGTCGCGTACCATCCGCGATGGCGACGCGGTCTAACTGGACGCCCGCGAAGAGCTTCCGGTAGCCGACCATCACATGGGCTGGGTCGTTCTTAAGAAGGCTTTGTATCCAAGAAAGCTCCATAGTCCCTTTGGCGCCGCTTCGGCGCGTGTTTAGAAAAAGCGGCAGAGCCTTCCGCTGGGCGTCCAGGATAATGTGCATCGGAGCGCTGATCGCGAAGGAGTCGTCGCCCTGAATGCCGACGGGTGTGTCCACGCTAGCCACGAGGATATCGTCGGACTTCCAAGCCAGATAGCTCACGTTCTGTCGGAAGCCACGCTTTACAAGGCCGGGAGTCAGGTGTGACGTGCGAAAGATCTCGGTGGCCGCGAGCCCCGGTAGGTCCACCCGGAGGATCGCATCGAGGTCGCCGTCGCGACGAACCACGGCGATCGCCTTTCCCGAGGGTGATAAGGTCGGCAACCGCAGAGCGGCCGGTGCGAGGAAGTCGGCCAGCGAGAGCGGCGCTGCAGCGGCGCGACCGGGAGTCGAAGACGCGGTTGGCGGAGCAGCGCGAGCCACAGGCTTAAAGGCCAACAGTCCAATTACAGCCAAAAAAGCGGGGCTCATACGGCGCCGCGTCAATGATCTCACGACAAAGCCCCGCCCCGCGCGAATCTGCGTCTAACCTCAAGACACGGTTTGATCGAGGCATCAAGCCAAGCTATCCCCCACGGGGTCGCCGCGCTTGTCGCCTATGGCCCCACGCCCCAGCGCTTGACCCTATCCGGCAACTCCGGATTGATCGCCATGGCGGCGGCGATATCGGCCGCCCCGCCGGAGGTGTCGCCTTTTCCCCGCTTGGCCAACCCTCGACCATAAAGCGACCAGGCGCTCTTCGGTTTGATGGCCAAGGCCGCATCATAGTCGCTGATCGAAGCGTCGAACTCCGACCGCCGCAGGTGTACTAGCCCGCGGCTGTCAAGAGCGCTGGAGTCATGTGGCAGGAGCCGCAGGGCGCGATTGCAGTCGTTCAGCGCCTTGTCGAGCTCTTGACCGATAAGCGCCCGGCTCCAGCAGCGTCCGGTCAAGGCGGCTGGTGTTTGCGGCGCTTCGGGATGGGCGCTCAGCCAAAGATCGAACTGCGTGATGGCGGCCCGCGCCTCATCCGCCCCGTTGTAAAGCCGACCCAGTTCCAGGCGAACATCGTCCTGCTTCGCGGAGGCCTTGTCCGCGGCGTTCATATCCGCAAGCGCTCCCACAGTGTCATGTCTCTCCAGTTTCAATGCGGCGCGCGCGACCATCACAGGCACATCATCCGGTTTGAGTGAGATCGCACGATCGAAATCGGCGATGGCCAGAGACGGCTCGCCGGCGCCCAGATAGGCGCGGCCACGTTGATAAAGATAATCCACATTTGCCGGCGCCATCTGCAAGGCGCGGCCCAGGTCGGTGATTGCGGCGGGGTGATCACCGCGCGACTCCGACGCCGCGCCCCGAAGCGCAAACTCCGCTGCGTCGGTCGGCTCCCGATCCGTCTCTTTCGGAGTCGGCCGTCCCGCCTCTCCCCAGACCTCCCGCGGTTTTCCGTTGAAGGCGAAGAATGGGCCGCCATTATAGGTAAAGTAGATTTTCTGCTGACTGTTGGACACCAGGACATGATGCGAGAGAAAAAAATCCGCCCCCAGCAGCATATCGGCGTCGTCGAGATCAAGACCGCCAAAGCCGATCTTCTGATTCTTGGCCTCCTCGTCGCCGATCTTGAAGCTCGCGAATCGGCCAACCCAGGCCGGGATGGTGCGCTCTCCAATGCCAGACGACCGTCCGGCGGCCACCACGCCGGAATCGTTCCGGGTGACGCCGGCGCGGGCGGCCGCCTTTTCGGAGATTTGCGTATTGCTGGCGCCGGTATCCAATATGGCGACCAGACGCACGCCGTTCAAATAGACCCGAGCCTTTGTCTGAACCGTCACGGCATGATCGAAATCATGTTCCAGATCGATGACCGAATACGGCTTATCGCCGGCCCAATAGGCGAGATTGGCCCGCCCGCAGCCCAACGGGGTCAAGAGCTTCACCAGCCCGTGGGCCAAATCATAATCGACGTCGAACCGACCCAGAATATTCTGTCCGATAACGCCCGCCGCCCCCTCCCCGATCTCCCCGCCCGTGATCAGGAACTGCAACCGACGGATCGGGACATTGTCGAGCGTGAACACATCCACCACGCCAGACCCGGCCGAGGCCTCGCCGGTGGCGCCGCTGACCGTAAAGCCAGGGGGCAAGGCAGCGCGCCAGAGCTTGAACTTAGAGGCGCTCGCCGGCGTGATCAGGCTGAAGAAGGCGCCGCTATCGATCATGAACATGGCCTCGCCACCGTTGATCTTGGCTGGCAACAGCGGGCGGACGCCCAGCATGGTTGCCGGCAAGGAGGCGGCCTTGATCGTGCAATCGGCCATGGCCCGACCGACTGAACACAGACCGGCAATCAGGCACGCGCAGACCAGGAGCCAAGCCTTGGGGGGCGGAAAACATGCCGGCGGAAAGGATCGCCCCACGGCGATCACGGAGGCCAGATCAATTATCCTTGTCGCTCAGATTCCCCAGTCCGAAGCGATGCAGCTTGGAATAGAGACTCTGGCGACTGAGGCCGAGAACGTCGGCGGCGGAAGCGCGGTTGTCTTTGGTGAGTTCCAGAGCGGCCTCAATGCATAGGCGCTCCACAAGGTCGGTGGTCTCGCGGACCAGTTCCTTTAGCTTAACACGACCGACGAGTTCGGTGAGTTGTTCCACGGAGCGCCGAAGCTCTGGCGGATTGGGCGCCCGGTCATTCTGTCGTCGCCGGACACTGCGGATCGTAAAGGCGAAACAGGTTTCACGGCCTTCAGCGGCCGAGACGGCGGACACTTCGACATCCTCCTGATCATCATACTGGTTACGCAACACGGTGCTGAAATTTCGAACCGACTCATGCTCGCGCAGGTTGTCCAGAAGGATATTGCGATCAATGTCGGCACGACCGAGAAACTCATTCAGAGGCTGACCGATGACCTGCTGCTTGGTGGCGATTCGGGCCAGATCCAGGAAAGCGGTGTTGGCGCTGAGGATACGCATGGCCCCGTCGGTGATGACAAAGGCGTCTGGCATGCGCTCCAGGAGCGCCTCCAGAGGGAGGCCCGCATCGAGCAAGATGGGCTCGCCGCGATCCGCCAACGAGAGTCGGACAAGACACTGGGTGGTTCGATCCTGCCGAAAGAGAGAGGCGGAGATGGCAAACTCACGTCCCCGAGCCAACAACCGCATCTGGGCGGCGTTGCTCCGCGAGGCCGACTGGACAACGCTGATCAGGGAAGCCGCTTCGTCGTAGCTCTCGGGGTCGAACAGACGCGCAAAGACCTCGCCCACCAGGCGAGCGCCCGGTTCTCCCAAAACACGTTCGGCGGCGGGGTTGGCGTCGACGACCCGCCGCGTCGCTACATCGACGATCACCACGGCCTCGCCGGACATCTCGAAGAGAAGCCGGTAGCGGGTCTCGGCGTCTCGGAGCCGGGAATAGTCCCGCTCCAGGGCTTGCTGGGCGTCAAGCAGATGTTCCTGAGCCAGGGCGGTCGCCCGGTCGTCACGACCAATGACGATGACCTGGCCGTCTCGATGCGCATCCACAGCGAGATAACGGACCATCATCGAATTTGCGCTCGGCGTGATCTGATTGATCTCGCGCCACGGGCTTACGCCGTGGGTGAGGGCGTCATGCAAAAGGGATTCGACTTTGTGACGACTTTCGGAGGAGACCGTCTCTGACCAAGGCTGATCCAGCCACGCCATCACGCCGTCACGGGCCATGGTCTCATCGCTGACGGCTATATCCCGGATCACGCCTTCCCGGTCGATGACCAGGGCCACATCGCCTCCCGCCGCCACAATCGTCGCAACGACGGCAGCGTCCAATTCACCAAGCTTACCGCGCGAAAACAGTCGGCCTTTCTCGGAATTTAAAAGGGGGGCAGAGCCCTGCGCGTTCATCGCAAAGAGACATTCCTGGTATATGCAAAGTGGTCATTAGGCTGTCGCCCGGCGACTTACAGTCTTCTCCATAATATGCAAAGCCTCGCCGCCGCTCGCGGCGGCGGCGTCCGCGCCCACCATCGCCACGCGCTCGGGATGTTCCGTAAAGGGTCCGCCGCTCATCAAGATGAACAGATCAGGGTTTTGAGAGGCTTTCCGGAGGGCCTGGACCATGGCCGTTACGCCGGGCATGTCCGCGTCACGGCTGACGTTCATGCAGAACATGTCAAACCATTGCGATCGCACGGTCGATATAATTTCTTCCGATTTCGTGGCCGTATCGATCCAGGCCCGCCAGCCCGACCATCGGAAAAACTCCTCCATCATATAAAAGCCGAAGGTCTGCTTTTCGCCCGGCCGAGGCGCGAACAGCACCGAGGGAGACGCCGGGTCGTCATCACCATTGTAAGGGGTCCGCCAGGCAAGACCGCGGATGAGCTGCTGAAGCCGCCCCATGGCGATCGTCACTTCGGTGTAGGAGAGCTTGTCATCGTCCCAGAGGTCGGCCAGCAAACCCGCCGTGGGGGCCAGGAGATCATCATAGACAGACGCCATCAGAATGCCCTGTTCAAGCAGGGCGGCGACGAATTTCGAGAGGGCTCCAGGGACGTTTGAAACGACCATTTCGGCGAACAGCCGGGTTGTTTCCGCCCCCAGAATGATCGCATCCGTCCGGATATCGTCAAGAACCGCTCCGGATTCAGACGCATGATCCGCCACCGGCGATTCCGGCCGCGAGCTTTCATGGGCCTGCACCAGACGGGGAATGATCTGACTCTCAACCATCTGCGCCAAGTCGGCATCGGGCGGGTTGGCGCGTGTGGGCGCGGCCAGGCTGAAAATCGGCCACGCGAGAGGAATATTCGGAAAAAGGGGTAGATTCGGAAACAGGTTCACGCCGGAGGACGGCATCCCCATGGCGCCGCCAAACACACTCTTCAAAGCTGGATGGAGCATAACGGTTGGAATCCCACGATTTATGCGGAGCCTCCCAATTCGCGCGTCTCCGCGTTCGCGCCGCTTCAGACCATAGAGAGCCCGCAGCCCCCAATCTGGCCTGAGACCTACGTCCAGACAGCGCCACGCTTTTCAAGCGCTTTCCCCAGCCGTCACCACATCCATCCCAAATCCAACAATCGTGTCTAGTGACAAAATGAGGAAGGCCAAAGAATTTCAGAAGTGTCAAGTTCCTTGGACGTCGCCGACGCTTGACAGTCGATTTTGCCGACCCTAGGCTCCCTCAACGCTGAGGTTTTCCGCCTCGGGAGCAGATCATGAATGTCAGCAGTGCGACGCGGGTTAAGAGCGGGCCTAGCCACAGCCTCTCGGCGGTTCTCAATGACCTGATAGATCGTATCGCGCCCTGCCCATGGGAAACCAACGCCGGCGTCAACCTGGTGAATCGCGAGCGCCGCAGGGCTCCCGCCAGGGAGCCGCTCTACTCATCCGAAGAGCGCCGACGGCGGGACGAATCCCCTTGGACGCTCGTTCAGGGCGTGCTCGCGCCTCTGCAGTTCATGGCCTTCGCTGTCAGCCTCGGATTGGTCCTGCGCTATTTGGCAACGGGTGACGGCTATGAGGCCGCGACCGCATCGATCCTCGTCAAGACCGTGGCGCTCTATGCGATCATGATCACCGGATCCATCTGGGAAAAGGATGTCTTCGGCAAATGGCTGTTCGCCCGAGCCTTCTTCTGGGAAGACGTGTTCAGCATGCTGGTTCTCGGCCTGCAGACCCTCTATCTCGTCGCGCTTATCGCGGGCTGGGGCTCGCCCGCCGAACAGATGATGATCGCCGTGGCGGCTTACGCCGCCTACATGATCAACGCCGCACAGTTCGTCCTGAAGCTTCGCGCGGCGCGTCTGGAGGCGACAAGCCACGAAGCTAGCGCGCCGTCACACCTCGGCCAGCTCGCGTGAGCGGGCTTGCCGCCATTGATCGACCGGCCGTCCGGGCGCCTCTGGATCGGCCTGTACTGCGCGAGCGCGGCCAACGTGAAGTTTTTTGTGGCCTGACCAGCATCGTCTGGCTGCATCGCAAGATCCAGGACGCTTTCTTTCTTGTGGTCGGGTCACGCACCTGCGCCCACCTGATTCAATCGGCGGCCGGCGTCATGGTCTTCGCGGAGCCGCGATTCGCCACAGCGATCATGGAGGAGCGCGACCTGGCGGGCCTCGCGGACGCGAACGAGGAACTCGACCGGGTGGTCGATGAACTCCTGGCCCGGCGGCCCGATATCAAGATGCTTTTTCTGGTCGGATCATGCCCCTCGGAAGTGATCAAGCTCGACCTGTCACGGGCCGCTCATCGACTCAACACACGTTATTCGCCGGCTCTGCGGGTCATCAACTACTCCGGCAGCGGCATCGAAACGACCTTCACGCAGGGTGAGGATGCCTGCCTCGCCGCCCTGGTCCCGGAGGCGCCGGAGCGTGCCGCCGAGGTCGAGCCATCGTTGCTTATCGTGGGCGCTCTGCCGGACATCGTCGAGGATCAGTTCCGCCGCCTGTTTGACGAATTGGGCATTCCCAAGGTGGACTTCTTCCCGCCGCGCCGGGCCGGCAAAATCCCGGCGATTGGGCCCCATACCCGATTTCTTCTCGCCCAGCCCTTCCTTGGCGAGACCTGCCAAATGCTTGTCGGGCGGGGCGCAACCCGGCTCGCGGCGCCTTTCCCGTTCGGCGCCGACGGCACCACCGATTGGCTGAGGGCCGCGGCCCGGGCCTGGGGTATCGACGAGGCGACGTTCACACGCGTGACAACGCCAGGACGGGATCGCGCCCGCAGGGCTTTGGATCGTCACCGCTCGACGCTCGAAGGCAAGAGCATTTTCTTCTTTCCGGATTCGCAGTTGGAGCCATCGCTGGCGCGCTTTCTGACGCGCGAACTGGGCATGACCGCGATCGAGGTCGGCACCCCCTATCTGAACCGCGATCTGGTGGCCTGCGAGCTTGAGCAGCTTCCGGACTCGCTGATCAGCGAGGGACAGGACGTAGACCGGCAACTGGAGCGCTGCCGCGCCGCGCGGCCGGATATCGTTGTCTGCGGCCTGGGTCTCGCCAATCCTCTCGAGCGGGAGGGCCTGACCACCAAATGGTCAATCGAACTGGTGTTTTCGCCCGTGCACGGCTTTGATCAGGCTGGCGACCTCGCCGCGCTCTTTTCAAGGCCCCTCGTCCGCAAAGACCGGCTGAGGGTCGCCGCATGAAGCTCACCGTGTGGACTTACGAGGGTCCACCTCACGTCGGGGCTATTCGCGTGGCCACCGCCATGAACGGCGTGCATTATGTTATTCACGCGCCGCAAGGCGACACCTACGCCGACCTTCTCTTCACCATGATCGAGCGGCGCGGCGAACGCCCGCCCGTAACCTACACGACCTTTCAGGCGCGGGATCTGGGCGGGGACACCGCGGAACTCTTCAAGTCCGCGGCGCGCGACGCCTTTGAGCGCTTCCAGCCGGCGGCGATGCTCGTCGGCGCGTCATGCACCGCCGAGCTCATTCAGGACGATCCGTCAGGCTTGGCGCGCGCCCTCAACCTGCCAATCCCGGTGATCCCCCTCGACCTGCCCTCCTATCAGAAGAAGGAAAATTGGGGCGCGTCGGAAACCTTTTATCAAATGGTTCGCGCTCTGGCGCCCGCCGGGACGCCCAGGCCGGCGAACGCCCGGCCGACCTGCAATATCCTCGGCCCCACCGCACTCGGTTTTCGCCATCGCGACGACGTGGTGGAGATCACGCGCCTGCTCGCCTCTCTGGGTGTGGACGTCATGGTCACGGCCCCCATGGGCGCTTCGCCCGCTGATCTGAGCAGACTTCCAGAAGCGGATTTCAACGTCGTTCTCTATCCGGAGATCGGGGAGGCCGCCGCGGCCTGGCTTGAGCGAACCCATGGTCAGCCGGCGGTGCGCACGGTGCCCCTCGGTGTCGGCGCCACTCAGGACTTCATCGCCGAAGTTGTTCGGGTGGCGGGCCTCGATCCGTCACTGGCGGATGTATCGGATCACGGGCGAGCGCCTTGGTGGTCGCAGTCGGTGGACTCCAACTATCTCACCGGCAAGCGGGTGTTCATCTTCGGGGACGCCACCCACGCCATCGCCGCCGCCCGGATCGCTTCGGAAGAGCTTGGCTTCGAGGTCGTGGGCCTGGGCGCCTACAATCGCGAGTTCGCCCGGGAGGTGCGCGCCGCCGCCGAACTCTACGGCCTCAAGGCTCTGATCACAGACGACTACCTGGAGGTGGAGCGTGCGATTAGCGAGCTCCAGCCCGAACTGGTTCTGGGCACCCAGATGGAGCGGCATATCGCCAAGCGGCTCCGCCTTCCCTGCGCCGTGATCTCCGCACCAGCCCACGTTCAGGATTTCCCGGCCCGCTATTCCCCCCAGATGGGATTTGAAGGCGCCAATGTGATCTTCGACACCTGGGTGCACCCGCTGGTCATGGGCCTCGAAGAACATCTGCTGGCGATGTTCCGCGACGATTTCGAATTTAACGACGAGGCTGGCGCTTCTCACCTGGGAGCCGGAGCGCCGGCTCTTGCGTCCGCGCCCCAGCCGGACATGGCCTCCGAGATCATCTGGACCGGCGAAGCCCAGGCTGAGCTCGCCAAAATTCCGTTCTTCGTGCGGGGCAAGGCCCGTCGCAACACGGAAAACTTCGCCGCCGAACGCGGGATCACGCCGATCCAGATCGAGACTCTGTATGACGCCCGCAGCCATTTCTCTCGCTAGCCCCCCCGCCTCGCATCCCGAGGACACCGCCGCGCCGCCGCGCGTGGTGGTGATCACGCTGGACAAACATCTCGCCGGTGTTTTTCAACGGTCGGAAGCTGACCTCGCCCGGGAGATGCCAGGGTTTCGTATCGACTTTCACGCCGCCACGGACTGGCAGGATAATCCTGACGCCCTATCCCGTTGCATCGCGGACATTGCGACGGGCGATATTATCATCGCCACCATGCTGTTCATGGAGGATCAGGTCCGCGCGGTGCTGCCCGCTCTGACGGCGCGCCGGGAGCATTGCGACGCGATGTTGGGCGTCCTTTCCGCCGGAGAAGTCGTCAAGCTGACGAAGCTGGGGACCTTCCGCATGGAGGGTTCCGATAAGGGTCCGCTCGCGATTCTGAAGCGCTTGCGAGGCTCGAAGACCAAAAAGAGTTCGGGCTCGGGCCAGATGGCCATCCTGCGGCGCTTGCCGAAAATCCTGAAGTTCATCCCAGGCGCGGCTCAGGACCTTCGGGCCTATTTCCTGACCATGCAGTACTGGCTGTCCGGTTCACCGGACAATGTCTCCGCCATGCTGCGCTTTCTGGTGGGGCGCTACGCGGACGGCCCGCGCCGGGCGCTGCGCGGCAACGTCGAGGCCAAAGCGCCTCGGGAATATCCCGAGCTTGGGTTGTATCATCCGCTCGCATCCGGTCGCATCGTCGAGACGGTGGATGGCCTGCCCGCCTCGGCAAACCCGCCCTCGGGGACCGTGGGCCTCCTATTGCTGCGGTCCTATGTGCTGGCCGATGATTCCGGCCACTACGACGGCGTCATCGCGGCCCTGGAGGCGCGAGGACTGAGGGTCATCCCCGCTTTTGCCAGCGGCCTGGACGGGCGCCCGGCGATAGAGCGCTATTTCCTCAAAGATGGCGCCCCCTGCGTCGACGCGGTGGTGTCGCTGACCGGCTTTTCCCTCGTGGGCGGCCCGGCCTACAACGACGCCAAAGCCGCCGAGGAGATGCTGGGCAAACTGGATGTGCCTTACGTGTCCGCCCAGCCGCTGGAATTCCAGACTCTGGAGACCTGGGGCGCATCGGCCACGGGCCTCTCGCCGGTGGAGTCCACCATCATGGTCGCCATTCCTGAACTGGACGGCGCTGTGGCGCCCATGGTGTTCGGCGGCCGATCCGACGGCGCCGGGCGGGCCTGTCAGGGTTGCGCGAACCGGTGCATTCATCCGGCCAGCCAGGGCGCGCCCCGTATGCTGAGCTGCCCGGAGCGGGCCGAAGCCTTAGCCGCGCGAGTGACCCGTCTGGTGGCCCTTCGTCGGGCTGAGCGCGCCGACCGCAAGCTCGCGATCGTGCTGTTCAACTTCCCGCCCAACGCGGGAGCGGTTGGATCGGCCGCCTATCTCTCGGTTTTCGCCTCGCTGCAGAACACCCTCACGGCGCTGAAGGATGGCGGCTATGACGTGGAGGTTCCCACCTCCGTGGAGGATCTCAGGAACCGCCTGATCGTGGGAAATGCGGCGCGGTTCGGCACAGACGCCAACGTGCACAAACGGATTTCCGCGGACGATCACATCCGCCGCGAACGGCACTTGTCAGCAATCGAAGGGCAATGGGGCCCAGCCCCCGGCAAGGCGCTGAGCGACGGGGCGTCGATTTTTGTGCTCGGCGCCCAGTTTGGAAAGGTCTTTATCGGACTGCAGCCCGGGTTTGGCTACGAGGGCGACCCGATGCGCCTGCTGTTCGAAAGTGGCTTTGCGCCAACCCATGCCTTTTCCGCCTTCTACCGCTATCTGCGGGAAGATTTCGGGGCGCACGCCGTGCTCCATTTTGGGACCCACGGCGCTTTGGAATTCATGCCGGGCAAACAGGTCGGACTCACCGCCGATTGCTGGCCCGAGCGCCTGATCGGCGACATGCCCAACTTCTACCTCTACGCGGCCAACAACCCGTCGGAAGGCGCTCTCGCCAAGCGCCGTTCCGGCGCGACCCTGATCAGCTATCTTACGCCCCCCGTCTCCCACGCCGGGCTCTACAAGGGGCTGCTGGATCTGAAAGCCTCGATTCAGCGCTGGCGCGGCTGCGCGCCGGATCCGGCGGCTGAACGGGCCTCCCTCACCGCCCTGATTTTGGACCAGGCGCGGGCGCTTGATCTTTCCTCCTGCGCAATCGCCGGCGATGAGCGCGCCCTGATCGAGGCGATCGCCGCTGAGGTGCTTGAAGTTGAACAGACGCTGATCCCCAGCGGCCTTCATACCGTGGGCGAAGCCGCCTCGCCAGAAGAACGCCTTGAGCTTCTGGCGGCCATGGCGCAGGCGCGCGGCGGCGAGGCGCCCGCACGGGAAGCGCTGGCGGCCCTGGTTGAAGGCGTGGCGCCTGAAGTGGCCATCGCGCTGAGCGGTCTGAAATCAACCCGCGCCAATATCGCGATCCTCGCGGAGCTCGCCGCAAGCGACGCGCTGCTGGCGCGGGATTCGGAGATCGGCGCGATTCTCCACGCCCTGGACGGCGGCTATATCCACCCGGCGCCCGGCGGCGATCTGGTGCGCACGCCCGCCATTCTGCCCACGGGCCGTAACCTCAACGGGTTTGATCCCTTCCTCATTCCCAGCGCTTTCGCCCTTCGCGAGGGCGTGAAACACGCTGACATTCTGCTTGAACGGCACCAAGCGGACACCGGCTCCTTTCCTGAATCCATCGCGTTGGTGCTCTGGGGCTCGGACAATCTGAAGAGTGAAGGCGCGCCCATCGCCCAAGCCCTGCAATTGCTGGGCGCCCGGCCAAGGTTCGACAGTTATGGGCGCCTCTGCGGCGCGGCGCTGATACCGCTGGAAGAGCTGGGCCGCCCTCGCGTGGACGTGGTCATGACTCTGTCGGGCATATTCCGCGATCTCCTGGCCTTGCAGGTCCGTATGCTTGCCGAAGCGGCGTTCCTGGCCGCCAGCGCAGACGAGCCGGTGGACATGAATTTCGTGCGCAAGCACGCTCTCAACTATCAGCGCGAGCATGACTGCGATCTGGAAACCGCCGCTTTAAGAGTCTTCTCCAACGCGGACGGAGCCTATGGCGCCAACGTCAATCAGCTCATCGATTCAGGCGCATGGGCGGAAGAGGATGAACTTGCGGACGCTTTCGAGGCGCGCAAGTGCTTCGCTTTTGGGCGATCGGGCAGGGCGCACCGTCAGTCGGCGGTGCTCCAGGATATCCTCAAGCGCGTCGATCTCGCCTACCAGAACGTGGAATCGGTGGAGCTCGGCGTCACCACCATCGATCATTATGTGGATACGCTGGGCGGCATCAGCCGGGCGGTGAAGCGCGCCCGGGGCGAGGCGGCGCCGATCTATATCGGCGACCAGACCATGGGCGAGGCCAAGGTGCGCACCCTCGCCGAACAGGTGAACCTGGAAACCCGCACCCGTATGCTCAACCCTCGCTGGTACGAGGGCCTGCTGAAACATGGCTATGAGGGCGTGCGTCAGATCGAGGCCCAGGTCACCAACACCATGGGTTGGTCGGCGACAACCGGCCAGGTTGCGCCCTGGGTCTATCAGCAGATCAGCGAAACCTACGTGTTGGATTCGGCCATGCGCGAGCGGCTCGCCGAGCTCAATCCCACGGCGGCTGTACGGATGTCGAAACGTCTTCTCGAGGCCTGTGAGCGAAACTACTGGGCGCCCGACGAAGCCACATTGAACGCACTTCGCAACGCCAGCGACGAACTGGAGGATCGCCTCGAAGGCGTTCCGGCGGCGGCCTAGGACCTCAGGACCAAACATGACCCTTCTCGATCTCCCCCGCGCCTTGAGAAATCACTCCGATGGCGAAGGCAGCGTCCAGGTCCAGATGGACCCCAGTCTGAAGATTGACCGCGCCAAGGTGTTCGCCGTCTATGGCAAGGGCGGGATCGGCAAGAGCACGACATCGTCCAATCTCTCAGCCGCCTTCTCCAAACTGGGGAAACGGGTGTTGCAGATCGGCTGTGATCCCAAGCACGACTCAACCTTCACCCTGACCAAGAAACTCACCCCCACCGTCATCGACATCCTCGAGACGGTGGACTTCCATACCGAAGAGCTTCGCCCCGAAGACTACTGCTTCATTGGCTACAATGGGGTGATGTGCGTGGAGGCGGGCGGACCGCCAGCCGGCACCGGTTGTGGCGGCTATGTCGTCGGACAGACTGTCAAACTCCTCAAGGAACATCACCTTCTGGAAGACACCGACGTCGTCATCTTTGACGTCCTGGGCGATGTGGTCTGCGGCGGATTCGCGGCGCCGCTGCAGCATGCCGAGCGAGCCCTGATCGTGGCTTCGAACGACTTTGACTCGATCTTCGCGATGAACCGGATCATCGCCGCCATCCGCGCCAAGTCCAAGAACTACGAGGTTCGGCTGGGCGGCATGATCGCCAACCGCAGCGTGGGCACCGACCAGATCGACCGGTTCAACAGCGCCATTGGTCTGGAACGCGTGGCGCATTTCCCCGATCTCGATGTGATCCGCCGCAGCCGTCTCAAGAAATCCACGCTGTTCGAAATGGAGCCTTCACCCGAACTGGAGGCGGTCCAGAACGAATACATGCGCTTGGCGGCCAGCCTCTGGGCCGGGACCAAAACCTATGACGTGACCCCGATGAAGGATCGGGATGTGTTCGACTTTTTGGGATACGAATAATGACTCTCGCCACCTACGATGAGCGCCGCGGGCGCCTCGAAACCTACTTTGACCGCACCGCCACCGACGCCTGGGCGCAATTGACGTCAGACGCGCCCGTGAGCCGAATTCGCCAGACCGTTCGGCAGGGACGTGATCGCATGCGCGCCGTGTTCATGTCGTGGCTGCCCGTTCAGATGAACGAGCGTCGGCTTCTGGACGCGGGCTGCGGGACCGGCGCCCTGGCGGTGGCCACGGCGAGGCGGGGCGCATCGGTGACCGCCATCGATATCGCCGGCAACCTGATCAGTCTGGCCCGCGAACGTGCGCCAACAACTCTGGCGCCGGGCTCTGTGGAGTTTAAGGTCGGCGATATGCTGAGCGCGGAGCTCGGTGTCTTCGACCATGTGGCGGCGATGGATTCGCTGATTCATTATCCCGCCAGAGAGATCGTGCGTGTGCTCGCGGCCCTGGGCGAGCGCACCCGCAACTCCATCGTCTTCACCTTCGCCCCCCGTACCCCCGCGCTGTCCTTAATGTGGACCATGGGGCGCCTGTTTCCGCGCGGCGATCGGGCGCCGGCGATTGAACCCGTGGTGGAGGCGCGGCTGCGCAAACTGATAGCCCAGTCGCCCGATTTGGCGGGCTGGCGCGTCGGGCGGACCGCCCGGATCATAAGCGGCTTCTATACCTCTCAGGCCATGGAGCTCGTGCGCGCGTGAGTGAGAGCCTGCCCATCCGCCGGTGGTCGTGGCGCAATGTGAGCCTGCGGATGCTTCCGTTCGCGGATTCGGCGACGCCCGAACTGCCGCTGGAGCAAATCCTGAGGCTGGCGCTGTTCCAGGTCACGGTCGGCATGGCCGCGGTCCTGCTGATCGGCACGCTCAATCGCGTCATGATCGTCGAGCTGGGGATCCCGGCAGGTCTGGTGGCGGCGATGATCGCGCTGCCCTTGGTGTTCGCGCCCCTGCGAATGCTCATCGGTCATCGCTCCGACACGCACCGGTCCGTGCTCGGCTGGCGTCGGACGCCCTACATCTGGTTTGGGACCCTTCTTCAATTTGGCGGACTGGCGATCATGCCCTTCGCCCTCATTCTTCTGTCGGGCGATAATCGCGGCCCCCCCATCCTCGGTCCCATCGCCGCCGCCCTTGCCTTTCTGTTGACGGGCGCCGGCCTGCACACGACCCAGACCGCCGGGCTCGCGCTAGCCACCGATCTCGCGCCGGCTCATGTGCGACCTAAGGTCGTGGCCCTGCTGTGCATGATGCTGTTGGCCGGAACGGTGGTGGCGGCCGTGAGCTTCGGCGCCCTGCTCAACCCGTTCAGCGAGGTGCGCCTGATCCAGGTGATTCAGGGGTCGGCCGTGCTGACCATGGTGCTCAATGGCGTCGCCCTATGGAAACAGGAGCCCCGCCGTCGGGGCATGGTCGCCGAGGAAGGCGCTCCTAGTTTCCGGAAAGCCTGGGCCGCCTATGCCGCGACCGGGCGGGCCGGCCGCCGCCTCCTGGCGATTGGCATGGGCACCGTGGCTTTCAGCATGCAGGATGTTCTTCTGGAGCCCTACGGCGGTAAAATCCTCCACCTCACGGTTAGCGCGACCACCACACTCACCGCCCTGCTGGCGATCGGCGGGGCCGGGGGCCTGGGCCTGGCCGCCCGGGCGCTGGATGACGGCGCCGATCCCTACCGAGTGTCCGGGTTTGGCGCCCTTGCCGGCCTTATCGCTTTCAGTTGCGTGATCCTCGCCGCGCCGATGGGCTCGCCCATGCTGTTCGCCACAGGCGTTGGCCTGGTGGGATTTGGCGCCGGTCTCTTCGCTCATGGCACGCTCACCGCCTCCATGAACATGGCGCGTGATGACGCCACGGGCCTGGCCCTGGGCGCCTGGGGCTCGGTGCAGGCTTTGGCCGCGGGCCTCGCCATCGCCGCGGGCGGCCTGATCAGCGACAGCCTTTCCTATCTCGCGCTTTCGGGACGCTTGGGACCCGCGCTGGTTAACCCGGCCACGGGCTACACCGCCGTCTATCTTATCGAGCTTGGTCTCCTGTTTGGGACCCTGATCGCCATTGGGCCGCTTGCCCGTCACGTTGCCTCGGACCGCAAACTGTTCCCGGCAATTTTCACCCCATTGGATTTAGCTCCAGCAGGAGGCCCTGATGTACGACCCCTCTTTTTTCGGTAACTTCGATGTCGCGTCGCTCATACTGTCGGCGTTCGTTCTCTTCTTCTTCGGATTGATTCTCTATCTACGCCGGGAGGATCGCCGCGAGGGCTACCCTCTCGAGGATGATCTGACGGGCCAGCTTGAGGCGTCGGCGGGATTGTTCTTCGCGGCCTCGCCCAAAACCTTCATCCTTCCCCATGGCGAGGGCGTCCTCTCCAAGCCCAACAATCACCGTGAAAGTCAGGAGGTCGCGGCGCTGCGGACGGCTCGGTCCGCCGGATCACCGCTCGAACCCACGGGCGACCCGATGCTCGCCGGCGTCGGACCGGGCGCATTCGCCCAGCGCGCCCACAAGCCCGATCTCATGTTCCACGGCCATACCAAGATAGCGCCCTTGCGCGTTGCGGGCGACTATTCAATCGATGGCGTTGACCCCCGGGGCATGAAGGTCGTGGGCGCCGACGGCGTCGCGGCCGGCGTCGTGACCGATATATGGGTGGACCGCGCGGAGTATCTGGTCCGCTATCTTGAACTGGCGGTCACCCCGACCGGGCCCGCGCCTCCGACGGCGATCAAGACGGTGCTCGTCCCCATGACGATGGCGGTGGTCAAGAAGGCCAGCAAAACCGTCGTGGTCGACGCCGTCCTGGGGTCACAGTTCGCCCATGCGCCGACGCTGGCGAACCCCGACCAGATTACCTTTTATGAAGAGGAACGCGTCACCGCCTATTTCGGCGGCGGCTACCTCTACGCCACGCCGGCGCGCTCGGAGCCCCTGATATGAGTGAACATGATTTTGAACCTATCCGGGGCCTCCCGGGCGAACTCCCCAAAGGCGAAGACATTCTTTGGCAGGGCGCTCCCAACTGGCTGACCCTGGCTCAGAACGCCTTTCACATCCGCGCCGTGGCCGCCTACTTCGCCGTGATGCTCGTCTGGCGCGCGGGCGTCGCCGTGGCGAACGGGGAGGCGCCGATCAAGGCCGTGGAAGCGGCGGCCATGGTGACACCGCTCGCCCTGTTGGCTTTGGGCATCCTCGCCTTCTTCGCCTGGCTGAACAGCGCGACCACTGTCTATACCGTGACTAACCGCCGCGTGGTGATGCGCTTTGGCGCCGCGATTCCGAAGGCGATCAACATCCCGTTTACGATCATCGACGGCGCGGCGATGAAACCGCTGGGAGGTGGGAAGGGCGATCTGGCGCTCACGCTCAAGGCTCCCAACAAGATCGCCTTCCTCAATCTATGGCCTCATGCCAGGCCGTGGCGGGTGACCGCCCCGCAGCCAACGTTCCGGGGAATTCCGGACGCCGCGGCCGTCGCCGCGATTCTTGCCTCGGCTCTTGGAGATGAGGTCCAGTTTCAGACCCCGCCGCCGGAAGGCGCGATGCGCACCCTGAGGCCGATCCCGGCGGACGTGGGCGCTCCGCAGTCCGCGGCGGCGTGAGGGAGATACGATCATGAGCGCCATCGACGCCGATCCGTTTCCCAAGGGCGCCCTGATCGCGGCCGGCTCCCTGGTGATCTTTTCACTGGTCGCCACGGCAGCTGTGCGCATCGCCAAGCTGAACGCGCCGCCAGCTCCGGTGGCGGCGGCCGCCGCCCCTCCCCTTCAGTCGATTGACCTATGGTTCGTCGATGATGCGAATGGAGCGGTAAGCGTTCGCGACCAGGGCGGCGCCCATCAGATAGCGGTGCTGGAGCCTGGAACGAATGGATTCATTCGTGGGGTGATGCGCGGACTGGCGCATGATCGCGTGCGTCGGGGCATCGGCGCCACACCACCGTTTCGCCTTTCGAAATGGAGCGCCGGCCGCCTCACCCTGGATGACACGGCCACGGGGCGGCAGATCGATCTCAACTCCTTTGGGGTTCAGAACACGGCCGCCTTCGCGCAACTCCTGAGCGAGGCGAAAAGCGCGTCATGATCCCCATCCCTTTCCTCATTCGCCGGCGGCAGGCCACGCCCTGCACGATCGAAATTGAACATTCGGAATCCAGTCTGCACGCTCACGTCGAGCTGGATGGAGAGATCGCCTTGCGTCCGGGAGACCGCGTTCGGGTTCACGGAGCCCCCATCCGGCTGGCGTTCGGCCAGACCCTCGTCCTGCGTCGCAACGCTACCGTTGAGCGGGCCGGCTGGCTTGAGCGCCAGTGGACGAGATTTTCAGCAAGATTCTCTCTGTCTGAACTTTATGAAGTCAGCTTTACCCCCGGAGGATTGCGGTGAGCAGCGTCGCCTATGCACAAGCGCCGATCGACACCACGGGCATCGCGGGCGAGGACACGGTCCTCAGTCCCCGCTTCTACACCACCGATTTCGCGGCCATGGACCGTATCGACGTCTCTCTGGTGCGCCGGGAATGGGACGCCCTGATCGCCGAAATGGCCAGCGACCCCAACCGCAATCACTTTAAACGGACCGAGGCGTTCGAGAACATCCTCCACAAGCTGGAGCCCGACCTGCGCCGGGAATTCGTGGATTTCCTGGTGAGCTCACTCACCGCCGAGTTTTCCGGCTGCGTGCTTTATGCCGAGATCGCCAAGCGGGTGCAGAACCCGGACATCAAAGCCCTGTTCAAATATATGAGCCGTGACGAAGCGCGTCACGCCGGCTTCATCAATGAATCCCTGAAGGATTTCAATATTGGGGTTGATCTGAGCTTCCTCACCAAGACCAAGAAGTACACCTTCTTCAAACCCAAATTCATCTTCTACGCCGTCTATCTGTCGGAGAAGATCGGTTATGCTCGCTACATTACCATCTATCGGCACCTGGAACGCCATCCGACGATGCGGTTTCACCCGATCTTCAAATGGTTCAAGGAATGGTGTGCGGATGAATTCCGCCACGGCGACGCTTTCGCGCTTCTGATGCGGGCTGATCCCAATCTCCTGCGCGGTGGAAACCGGCTGTGGATCAAGTTCTTTCTGCTCTCTGTCTACGCCACCATGTACGTACGCGATCATGCGAGGCCCGCCTTCCACAAGGCGCTCGGCCTGGATCCCACCCAATATGATTTTCAGGTCTTCCGGCTGTGCTCGGAAATCTCGAAACAGACCTTCCCGCTGCTTCTCGATGTCGATCATCCCAAATTCCGTTCCGGGTTCGATCGTCTCGCGGCGATCACCGCGGCCATGTCGCAAGCGAAGGCGCGGGGCGGCGTCGCAAGCGCCGTGACGCGTATAAAGCTTGGCGTTGAGGCCGCGGCGATCCTGGCGGGCCTGTATTTTTTGCCCACTCACGCCAATGAAGCGCCTGCGACAGTGCGCCTCGTTCCGGTCTGGTGAGGCGCGTCCGCTAAATGATCCTCGCCGCCATCGCCGCCGCCGTTCTCTACACCGTGTTTCTCTGGTGGTTCAGCACGGGTGCGATTCTGTGGTTGGATCGCCGGCCGCGTGCGACCTTCCGCTGGAGCCTGATCGCCGCCTCGGGCCTCGCTGGCCTGGCGCTTCTGGGCCTGGCGACCAGCATGAAAGACGCCTCCCCGACCGGCGCGGTGATCGCCTTCACCAGCGCCCTTGGGCTCTGGGGCTGGCATGAGATGACGTTCCTCATGGGTGTCATCGCCGGGCCTCGACGCACGGACTGCCCTTCGGACGCGAGCGGCTGGCGACGCTTCGCCCTTGCGACCTCAACGTTGATTTATCACGAGGTCGCCCTGGTTGTGACGGCGGCGATCATCGTTGCGGTCACCTGGATGCAGCCCAATCAAATCGGCTGCTGGACCTTTCTCATCCTGCTGATCTGCCGCCTGAGCGCCAAGCTCAATCTGTTCTTCGGCGTGCCTAATTTCAGCGAGGAATTTTTCCCTGATCACCTGCGTTATATGACGAGCTATCTGCGTAAGCGTCCGATGAACGGCCTGTTCCCACTTTCCGTTGTTATGGGTCTGGGCCTGGCGATCACCCTCGGAGCCCACGCGCTCAGTCCAGCGGCCAGCCCATTCCAGGTGATCGGTTTTTCCCTGATTTTCGCCCTGGCCGCCCTGGCCTTGATCGAGCACATTTTCATGGTCGTGCCCCTGCCCGACGCCGCGCTCTGGCGCTGGGCGATGCGAACGCCCGCCAAGGGGGAGACGCCATTATGAACCCAACCAAAAACATCGAGAATTGCGGGAGCCTGGGGTCGATGGATTACGAGACGTTCTTTTCCGGTCAGCTGGACAGCCTGAAGCAGGAGGGCCGTTACCGCGTTTTCGCCGATCTGGAGCGACGCGCGGGAAACTTTCCCGCCGCCACCCGCCACCATGCCGACAATACCCATGAGGTCACCGTTTGGTGTTCGAATGACTATCTGGGAATGGGCCAGCATCCGAAGGTCCTGGGCGCCATGCACGAGGCTCTGGAGCGCTGCGGCGCTGGAGCGGGGGGCACGCGCAATATCGCCGGCACCAATCACTATCACGTCCTGCTTGAGCAGGAATTGGCCGACCTGCATGGCAAGGAATCAGCCCTGATCTTCACTTCGGGTTATGTCTCCAACTGGGCGGCGCTCAGCACCCTGGCGGGCCGCCTTCCCGGCTGCGTCGTCCTATCGGACGCTTCCAATCACGCCTCAATGATCGAGGGGATACGCCACAGCGGCGCCAAGACGCTGATCTTCGCGCACAACGATCTCGCCGACCTCGAACGCAAGCTCGCCAGCATTGACCCGGGGCGTCCCAAGCTGATCGCCTTTGAATCGGTCTATTCCATGGACGGCGATATCGCGCCTATCGAAGCGATCTGCGATCTGGCGGACGCCTATGGCGCGATGACCTACCTGGATGAAGTTCACGCCGTTGGCCTGTATGGCCCGCGCGGCGGCGGCATCGCGGAACGCGAAGGACTGATGGATCGCCTCACCGTGATTGAAGGCACATTGGCCAAGGCGTTCGGCGTGATGGGCGGCTATGTGGCCGGCTCGGCCGCCCTATGCGACTTTATCCGAAGCTTCGCCTCCGGCTTCATCTTCACGACCGCCCTGCCCCCAGCGGTCGCCGCCGGCGCCCTGGCGAGCATCCGGCATCTCAAGGAAAGCCAGCTTGAGCGCGCGCGGCATCAAAATCGGGTGCGACGGCTTCGCAAGGAGCTAACGTCGATCGGCATTCCCTGTCTGGAGAATGACAGCCACATTATTCCGGTCATGGTCGGGGATCCGGTCAAATGCAAAATGCTTAGCGACTGGCTTCTGGACAATCACGGGATCTATATCCAACCGATCAATTACCCGACCGTGCCCCGGGGCACCGAGCGCCTGCGCATAACCCCCTCCCCGCTCCATTCCGACAACGATATTGCCCGGCTGGTTCAGGCGCTTTCGTCGCTGTGGTCGGCGTGCGCGCTCAGCCGTTCGGCCGCAGCCGCCTAAGATCCGAGGCCCGCCTTCACCCGCTTTGACGAGGCGCGTGGTGGAGGGTATGGCCTCCTGTCCACCTGCGGCAGCGCTAGGCGAAGCGGGGAACGTCCAAGGCGACAAGAGAGCAACCACAATGACGCTTGTATCCTCCGCGATCCCGGAGCCCCGCGTTCGCCATATTGTCGAGGGCGATCTCAACTGGGCGTTGGCCGAGGGCTGGAAGGATTTCAAGGCGAAACGGGGCGATCTGATCGTTCTGGCTCTGATCTATCCCATCGTGGGCCTCCTCGCCGCCGCCGCGGCGTTCGATGAGCAGATATTGCCGCTATTCTTCCCTGTTGTGGCTGGCCTTTCGATCCTCGGCCCAGCCGTAGCGTCGGGATTTTATGAATTGGCGCGCCGGCGAGAGGCGGGGCTGGATTCGAACTGGCTCCATTTCATCGATCCTCTGAAGGGCCGCAGCCGATTCCCCCTCGCCTTACTGACGGGGGTTCTGGGTGTGCTGTTCCTCGCCTGGCTGCTCGCGGCGGCGCTGATCTATTTAAGCACCGTGGGCGCCGAACACCCGGTCGGCTTCAGCGGGTTCGCGCACGCCCTGTTCGGCACGCCGCGTGGATGGGCCCTGATCGTGGTCGGCAATCTGGTGGGTCTGGTCTTCGCCGCGGTCACCGTGACCCTCAGCCTGGTGTCATTTCCTCTAGTGGTGGACAAACCCGTAAGTGCGGGCGCCGCGATGGCGGCCTCTATCAGGGCGGTTCGGGCGAACCCGGCGCTGGCGGCCAGCTGGGGCTTGAGAGTCGCGGTTCTGCTGATACTGGGCAGTATTCCGCTTTTCATCGGCCTCGCGATTGTACTCCCCGTGTTGGGCTACGCGACCTGGCACCTTTACACGCGGCTCATCGATCGGTGATCGAACCCCTCGGTTAGGGCGGGTTGGCGTCTAAGCCCTTCAGGAAAAGTGAAAGATCCCGGGCGGAGCGTTCCGGAATCTGCTCCATCGGTACGTGACCGACACCCGGATAAAGGACCAGGTGGGCGCCGGGGATGGCCGAAGCGAGGGCGCGACCGGTGGCCACGGGTATAATGGCGTCGGCCTCACCATGCATCACGAGCGTTGGGGTTCGGATCGCCGCCAGGGTCTCGGCCGTGGCGAGCGCCGCGCCTTTCGGCTGGGGATTGAGCAGAATAGCCCTGTGACCTGGGGCGCGCGAAAGATCGACATAGCGATTGACCAGGGCCGGGGTGACGAGCGCCTGATCCACATAGGCCGACTTCAGCCCTTTCTCAGCCATCTGGCGCGTGTCGATGTTGCGCAGCAAGAGACGGCCGGCCGGGTTCGCCAGGAGCCTGAACACGAGCGGCGTGGACTCGCTTTTCTCCGGCGTCGGCCAGCCTATTGAATCGACCAGCACCAGACCGCGCAAATGACCCGGGTGGCGCAAGGCCAAGCTCCAGGCGACGCCGCCGCCCATGGAGTTGCCCACGATGACATACGACCCAATCCCCAAGCGTCCAGCGAACGTATCGACAAGATCGGCATAGCGGTCGAGGGAGATCACGTAGGAAGACGGCGCGCGGGTGAGACCGTGGCCTGGAAGATCCAGAGTGATGATCCGGTAACGATCCCCGAGGCGCCGCACCCAGGGCTCCCAGGCTTCCAGAGACGCGGCGAACCCATGCACCATGACGATCGGCGGCCCGGCGGGATTGCCCTGGTCTCGATAGTGCAGGCGAATCGCGCCTGGCAGATTGATGAACCTGGAATGGGCGTTTGCGTATCTGGCTTCCAGAACCGCAAATGGAATGTCGAGCCGCAGCATAGTGCATCCCAAGATCGCCAGCCCGGCCAGGCCCACAGCCGCCGACAGCGCGATTTTGCCAAGGCCGGTCATGCGTAGCGGCCTTATGCGTCAAGCCGGCGCCGGTGCAAAGCGCGCCTATCGCCGCCTTCATCGAAGGGGAACCTTTTCCCCCCAAGCGGGTTAGGCGTATGAGTGTAACAACCGTCACTATTCTGGTGGACGGATAAGGGGAATCGCCAATGAAATCGATTTTGATGTGCGCCGCCATGGTCGGCGCGATGGCCGCCGCCGCCGGCGCTCAGGCTGCTGACAGTTC
>Ga0116230_10001173_pt1 | contig 24468 bp, 22 predicted proteins | sample S1TSphfallax_3_FD_88678 | JGI IMG/M metagenome (GOLD analysis project Ga0116230, IMG submission 88678) | Host-associated microbial communities from peat moss isolated from Minnesota, USA - S1T2_Fd - Sphagnum fallax MG | ecosystem: Host-associated > Plants > Peat moss > Unclassified | place... | reverse complement strand
CTCCAGCCGCGACCGCCGGTAGTAGTCCACCAGCAGGTTGCGCGTCAGCGCGGTCAGCCAGGTGGTAAAGCCGCCGCGCGCCGGGTCGAAGCTGGAGAGGTTGCGGTACATCTTCAGGAAGGTCTCCTGGGTCAGGTCCTCGGCGTCGGCGGCGGAGCCGGTGAAGCGGTAGCACAGCCCGTAGACGCGGCGATGCTGGGAGCGGGCCAGCTGCTCCCACGCCGCGGGGTCGCCGGCCAGGCAGCGCGCGGCGAGCGCGGCCAGTTGCGCCGCCTCTGTCGGCTGCGCCTCCGCGTGCGCGGACGCCTGCTGCGTACTGGGCATAGCGTCTGTCAACCTCAGGCCAACAGCTGGAAAATCCGGGGCTGCGGTTTTCAAATCCGGTGCCGCGGCGCTGTGCGGCGGCCCCTCCTGCGGCATCCGCGTCACCGTGCGGACCTCCTGCATCGACGCCGGCAGGTCACGCCTGCGGGCCGCCGCCGGGGCAGGCCCCGCCGGCTGGCCGAGTGCGGCGCGTCGAGCCATCGCCGCCCTCCAGGGCGCGACGCCCCCGATACCCCAGCCCGCGTAGCGCTGGGCCGGGGGAAATACCGCCGGAATGGTCGCCGTCGCCATAGTTGTCCTTACGCGGCGGCGGCCCTTAAAGTTCCCCTTAGAGTTGTGTCCCCCTGGTTGCCGGACTGACCGCCCAGCAACCAGGGGGACTGTAGGGTTAGGGATGTTCCGATGTACATCCCGAGCATTCCCTCAGCGGCGAAAGCCGAGTCGATTTCGATACTTTACGGCGGGGCTGAAGCCCCGCCCCTTCAAAGCAAGACTGATTCAGAGGCTTCCTAGGGCTTGATGACGCCGCAGGCGATGCGGTTGCCGGAGTTGCCGCTGGGGTCGGTCTTCTCGTCGTCGGCCTTTTCATGCACCACGATCGAGGTACCGCCGTTGAGGAAGAGCGAGTTCGGCGCGGCGGGGTCCAGCGAGATGCCGGTCAGCACAAAGGCCGCCTCGCCGGTGTGGCCTTCGCCCACGGTGATGCTGGAGGGAAGGTCGCCGTTGTGGTGGCCGTCCGGGTTCAGGTAGCCGTGCTTCTTGCCGTCGGGGTTGAAGTGGCCGCCCGCACCCTTGAAGTCCGGGGCATCGCACACCGCGTTGGTGTGGATGTGCACGCCATGCTCCCCGATGGGCAGGTCATGCAGCTTCACGGTCACGCGCACGCCGGTCTTGACGGTCTTGAACGTCGCCGAGCCCACGGCCTGCCCCTGGCTGCCCAGGATCGGCACCTTCAGCTCGCCCTTCTTGGTCATCTTGCTGGCCGGGGCGGGCGCATCCTGCGCCGCTGCCGTTCCCACCGAGGTCATCGTCGCTACTGCCATCGCAATCGCCAGCCCGCTCACCGTCATCCGCACCAAACGCATCGTTTCCTCCTCAGGAAGCAGAAACAGGATACCCCGTTCCGATGAACAACAGGGACTGGCCTCAGGCCGCTTTGGTCATATCAAGCGGCTCCACCTCGCGTTCAATCCTCTTTGCAAGGAGGTGCTGCACCGTTGATACGAATGCTGTGCTGATGTTTGCGGCCGCCCTTCAACGCTTCCAGGAGGTTTCCGGGAGGCTGGCGAAGCTCCTGCAACGCCAAAGCCGATTCCAGCAGAAGCAGCTTCTTGAGTGCCGGCTTGGCGATGTTTACAAAATCGCGATGCTTGCCCTTGGTGAACAGATCCAGAGTCGCTGCGTCTTTGAAGGACCGGATCATTCCGCTGCGCGTATTTCGCCTTGCGAAATAGTCCTCGTGCAAGCTGCACTTCGGCCCATTTACCGTGGCGCGGCAAGCAGCATCGAGCCGGCCAGCGCGGCGGCCAGGGCTAACGGCATGGCGACCAGGCCCAGGCGCAGGAAGCGCCCTGCGCTCACCTCGACGTGCTCGCGGCGCAGCGCGAGCAGCCACAGGATGGTCGCCAGCGAGCCGGTCACGGAGAGGTTCGGCCCCAGGTCTACGCCGATCAGCACGGCGTTCGCCATCGCGCCCTGGGTGGCGTTCGCGGCATTCGCGGCGTGCGCCGCGTGCAGCGTCGCGCCGGCGAGCAGGCCCAGCGGCAGGTTGTTCACCAGGTTGTTGCCCACGGCCACGGCGAAGCCCGCCAGCCATGGCCCGGCGTGCGGGCCCAGCGCCGCGGCCCAGGCCAGCCAGCGCTGGGTCAGCCGCAGCGCGCCGATGCCTTCGACCGCGTCCACCATGACGAACAGCCCCGCCACCAGCAACAGCGTGCTCCAGCCAATTTGCCGCAGCAGCGGCAGCGGACCGCGCCGGGCTCGCCAGCACACGACCGCCGTCAGCACTGCCGCGGAGACGCATGCGGGCAGCCCCAGATCCTGCCGCAGCGCCGAGGCCCCCAGAAGCACGGCGACCATCACGCCCAGTCCGACCAGCACCAGCCGGCCGTCGGACGTCAGCGCCACCGCCTTCACCGGCCTGTCTGTCTTGCTGGCTATCTCGCCGCTTATGTCGCCGCGCAGTTCCCCGCGAAACAGCCAGCGCAGGGCGGCGTAGGTCGCAACGATCGACAGCAGCGAGGGCAGAGCGAACGCGCCCAGCCACTGCAGCAGTGGCGGCATTCCAGCGTGGAAGACCACCAGGTTGGCCGGGTTGGAGATCGGCAGCACGAAGCTGGCGGCGTTGGCGATCATGGCGCAGGCCACCAGGTAGGGCAGCGGCCGTTGCACCTCCGCCTGGCGGGTTACGGCCAGCACCGCAGGCGTCAGCACGACGGCGGTGGCGTCGTTCGAGAGCAGGACCGTTACCACCACGCCCACCGCATAGACCAGCAAAAACAGCCGCGCCGCGCTGCCGTGGCCCGCGCGCCGCTGCGCCGCACGCACCGTCGCGGACGCCACCCAGTCGAAGACGCCGCACTCCCGCGCCAGCTCGCTCAGCAGCATCATCCCGGTCAGGAACAGGTAGACGTCCGCGCCCGCGCCCGCTGCCCGGGCCGCCTGTGCTGGCTGCACCAGCCGCAGCGCCAGCAATACGGCCACGCCGCCGCCGATCCACCACACCTCCGCCAGCCCGCGCGGCCGCAGCAGCATCAGCCCCAGGCTCACGCCCACTACCGCGAGCAGCAGCGCCGCTTCCAGGTTGCCGGTACCCATATCATCCTCACGTGCGTTCGATGGCCACCATGCGCGGAGACGCGGCGACCTGAGTCCCCGCTTTACAGAAGACCTCACAAGGCCAGACTTAAGATGCGCAACGCCCGACGGGTCTGCATGTCAACACCGTTCCATGCCCCGTCCCATGTGCGCTATTGCTCATAACTTACTGAAATCGAAAGCTTTTGTTCAATAGCGGACAGATTGCGCGGGGGTCGGCGCGATAGCGTTGCAAGTAACCGGTAGCAACCGTGCGCCAGGCGTATCCCCACTTCATTCCTATTGGATGGCGGGTTATTTGCGAGCTGAAGCAGAAGGAATTTTCATGCCCGCTGATAACCGATTGCTTGAAACGCTGTCGCCCGTTTCGCAGCGTCAGGTGATGGCTCTCTGCACGCCCGTGGCGCTGCCCGTGCGCATGTCCCTGTACCAGCCTGGGCAGACCCTGCCGTATGCCTACTTCCTCACCTCGGGCATCGCCTCGGTGGTCACCTCGACCGAAGAGGGCCAGTCGACGGAGGTGGCCATGATCGGCCGCGAGGGCGTGGTGGGCGGTCTGCATCTGCTGGGGCCGGGCAAGGTCTCCACGGTCTGCTTCATGCAGGCCGAAGGCAGCGCCCTGCGCATCGACTTCCCCCGCCTGCAGGAGATCTTCCTCGAGTCCGCCGAAGTGCGCGCGCGCGTACTCGAGTTCGTGCAGGAGCAGGCCATCACCGTGGCCCAGATCGCCGGTTGCCATCGCCTGCACTCGGCCGAGCAGCGGCTGGCGCTGTGGCTGCTGATGGCCGCGGACCGGCTGGGCAGCGATACCCTCAACTTCACCCAGGAGTTCCTCGCCGAGATGATGGGCACCCGCCGCACCACGGTGACCGCGGTGGCGACCAGCCTGCAGCGGCAGGGGCTCATCCAGTACCAGCGCGGCCGCATCACGCTGCTCTCGCGTCCACGGCTGGAGACGGCGGCCTGCTACTGCTACCAGGTCACCAAGGGCCTGTATGCGCAGCTCTATCGCGAGCCGGTGGCCTCGCTGAGCATCGCTCAGCGATAGCGCTTGCGGATCTTGTATACGATCGAAAACACACCCGACTCATCGCGCGTCGCCACGATCGAGTGGTCCTGGTCCAGCTGGTACTGCAGCTGGATCAACTGCTCGGCGGTCTCGTTGACGTTGGTCGCGTAGACCAGCGTGAGCTGCTTGGAGAGCGGCTCCTGCACGGTGATGCGCGCCGAGGAGTTGCCGAGCGCGCCGACGAAGGCGGGGTCGATCTTGATCGAGCCCGCGCCGAAGAGCTTGCCCACGCGGCTGGAGACGGTGGCGTTGAGCGCGCCGCCCAGCAGCGCGTTGGTGGTGGGGTCGGTGCCGGTCTGCACCTGCTGCTCCTGATATAGCTGCGCCTCTTCCTGCGTACGCCCCAGCGCCAGCAGGTTGAAGATGTCGGCCTCGCTCAGCGGCGGCTCGCTGCGGTAGGTCGGCTTCAGGCTGGTGGCTGTGCCGTGCAGCCCGATGGTGATGTCGTAGTTCTCCACCCGCGCGGTCGCATCGAGGTCGATGATGGGGTCGATGCGCACGGGGTTGGAGAACGTGATGCTGCCGCGCTGCAGCTCATACCGGGTGCTGGCGAAGGTCGCGCTGCCTTCGGTGATCTGAATGCGGCCCAGCACCGTCGGCACCGCGACGGTGCCGCGCACCGAGAGGTCCACCGTCCCCGCCAGCTTGGCGTAGGAGTTCTGGAAGTCCAGCTGCGGCGAGCTGGTGACGCGGATGTCCAGGCGGATCTTGTTGGCCGGCGAGTCCGGCGGCGGCGGTGCCTGCACCCCGCCCGCGCCGGCGAACTGCGCGAAGTCCACGTCCGCGCCCACACCGAAGCGCGTGACCAGCACCGTTCCCGAGAGCAGAATCGACTGCGGACCGCCCTGCAGGTGGAAGTTCGCATTGGCGGTGGCGCTCAGCCCCGCATAGCGCACCCGCACGGCGTCGCCGGTCGCGGTCAGGTTGGCGAACACCCCTTTCTGGTAGGAGAGCGAGCCGCCGATCTTCAACTCTCCGCCCCCCGAGGTCGCCGTCAGCGACGCCACCTCCAGCCGGTCTTCGTTGAACGCCAGCGTGCCGTTCACATTGCTCAGCCCATTGGGGACGCCGTCTACCGCCAGGTTCACGTTCTGCACCTGTACGTTGCCGGTCAGCGTGGGCTTGCGCATCCGCCCCTCCGCGGCGACCTTGAAGGTCACCTTGCCGCTGGCGATCAGGTCCTTGTCGAAGGTGTGCGCCAGGGCCATGCTCACGCTGCCGTCGGCGTTCAGCTTCAGCGCGCCGCCCTGCGGGTTGCTGTCGCCAAACACCTGCGCCGAGCCGGTGGCGTGCAGGTCGGTGTCCTGCCCGGTGATGTGGAGGGCGTCCAGCGTCACCGTGCCGTTGCGCAGGCTGGCGCGCAGCGGCTCGGCGGAGCGCAGCTCGATGCCCTCCAGCTTCGCGTCGAAGTTGTCGAACGCCGCCGTGCCGCTCAGCTCTTTGGGCCGCGCCGCCGGACCGTTCACCGTCACCGTCGCGGCGATGTTCGAGCTGCCCTTCACCGAGCCCGGGGCGAACAACTCGATGACGTTGGCGATGTCCACGCCGGTCAGCGTCAGCTTCGCCTGCGTCATGCAGTCGCCGGTCAGCGTCGTGTGCCCGCTGCCTGCGATCTTCGCGCCGGCCAGGTTGGAGCTCACCTGGTAGGCGAGGTCCGAGCCGGTGCTATCGGCCGTCAGCTGCAGGCCGCCGAGCGCCTTGCCGTCCGCGGTGACGTTGTCCAGCGTGGCGCGTGTGTGCAGATTGGGCGTCTGCGGGGTGCCGTCCATGCTGGCCGTGAAGCTCAGCGTCCCATCGGCGTCGGGGTAGGCCTTGCGCACCAGGTCGAACCGGCCCAGCTGCAGGTTGCTCCCGCTCAACTGCGCCTGAATGCGCCGGCTGCCCAGGTTGTAGCCGCCGCTGCCGGCGATCGACATGCCGTGGGCCTGCGCCAGCAGCCGCGTGGCATCGATCTGCTGGCCCTGCGCGGTGATGTCCGCGCGCAGCAGCTGGTAGCTTTCGCCGTAGGCCACGCCGTTGCTCAGGGCCAGCGTGCCTGCGCCGGTCAGGTTGTCCGCGGTGCCTTTGCCGTGCGCGTCCAGGTCGACGGTGCCGGTGATGGGCACCTTCTGCTGCTGGCCGGCGATCTGCAGCAGGTCGGCCATCTGCGCATGCGCCAGTTTGGCCGTGGCGTCGATGGCCAGCCCGCTGTCCCACACATACGTCGCCGCGCCGCGCCGCGAGACCACACGCCGCGGCCGGAACGACCCCGTCACCGACAGCACCGCCGAGGCCCGGGTGATGGTCGAGGAGGCCACGGCCACGCCCTCATTCGGCGAATATTCCGCGTCGGCCACCACCGAATCGATGTGCACGTCGGCCAGCCCGGGGCCCAGCGGCCCCAGCTGCACCGCGAGGTCGTTGGCGGTGAGGTGGCCCTTCACGTCCAGGTCCGCGACCGCTCCGCGCGCCGTGCCGGTAAAGCCCAGCGTGCCGTGCAGCACCACGGGGATGGCCGCGGCGCCCTTCTTGCCGTTGTTCTCAAAGTCCAGGGTCTGCAGCAGCTGGTCGAACTCGCCGAGATCGCGCGCCTGCAGGTTCACCTGCAGCTGCGTCAGCGGATCGCCGGTGGCCACGCCCAGCACGCCGCTCGCGTTCAGCGTGGTGTCCGGCGACTGGAACAGCACCTGCTGGATGTTCACCACCTGGCGCAGCCCGTCGTAGTGCGCCAGGACCTTGCCGCTGACCGGCACGTTCGAGACCGCGCCGCGCCGCGCCACGCCGGTGGGCGCGAGGTCCAGCGAGGCCTGCACCTGCACCGTGTCGCCGATATTGGTCGCCGGGCCGCCCCACTCCACCGTTACCGGCCCGGTGATCGCGGTGTCGAAGCCGAGGTCGCCGTACTTGTCCTCGGTGACCTCCATGATGGTGCGCAGCGGGATGCGGTCCACGGTGGCGGTGAGGTAGGCGTGGGCGTTCACCGGCGGGGGCTGCAGCGTGGTTACCGGGGCTTTGGCGCCGATGGCCCTGGAGGTGGTGTTGGCGGTGGTGGCCGCGGCCACCGTGGTCGGCGAGTTCGACGCGGCGGTCGGCGCTTCGCCCAGCCAGTCCACGATCTTCAGGTCGCCGCGGGCCACGCCGCCGTCGGGCAGAACGCCGGTCAGCGCGGTAAACAGCAGCTCGGTCGGTGTGATGTGCAGCTGGCCGCCGCCGTTGATGTTGTGCAGGTGCACGCTGGGCTGGTCGTAGGCGGCGTGGTGCAGCTGCATGGCGCCCACCAGCAGGTAGCCGGCCTTGCACTCGGGGTCGGGCGGCAGCACCTTGGCCGGGGCCGGCGGCTTGCCGCGCCGCTGCCAGAAGCGCGGCCGCTTCTGCGCCACCTGCGGCGTCACGTAGCAGTTGTGGCCGTTCAGCTTCAGGTCCAGCGTCCCTGCCAGAAAGCCCTCGACGCCGCTGAGGTAGCCGACCTGCTTCAGGTCCAGCGCGCCCTGCATCTCTGCCTGCCACTGCGGACGGGCGAAGTGCTCCAGCGATGCGCTGGCGGTGAGCCGGGTGTCCGCGCCGGTGCGGAACTCGAAGCTGCGCAGCGCGGCCATGTCCCGGCCCAGCTCCGCGGTCAGGTGCAGCCGCGACTGCACTTCGGGCTGCTTGTCCATCTGGGTGCGCAGGTCGGCGAGGTCCACGGTCGCGCCGTAGCGGTCGTCGGCGGCGATGTAATGCACCTCGGCGTCGAGCGCGTGCGCCGCGAGGTTGAAGGGGACAGCGCGGTCGTTCAGCACCGCCAGGCCATCGGCCAGCTCCACCTCGCCGGCCTGCAGGTCGAGCAGGGTGTCCTGCAGCGGCTCGGTGGAGGGGGTGGAATGCTTCGGCGTGGGCTGGTTGGTGTGGCCGTCCTTGTCCACGATCAGGTGCACATGCGGCTGCTGCACGCGCAGGTAGCTCAGCCCGATGTGCGAGCGCGGCCCGTGCCCGATGGCATGGCCGAGGAAGGTGTTCAGCTTCAGCCGGATCAGGATCTTCGCCGCCGAGAGGTAAGGCATCTCGCCCGGCGCTTCGGTGCCGTGGATCACCAGCCCGTCGGCCTCGATGGAAAGGCGCCACAGGTCGAAGCTCACCCGGCCCAGCTCCACACGGCCACCGGTGGCGTCCTCCAGCACCCGCACCACCTCCGCGCCGGCGCGACGCTGGAAGTCCGGTGTGGCCGTGTACAAGGAGGTCAACAGAACGGCCAGCGCCAGCAGCAGCGCGAGCCCGCCGAACACCCATGCCAGCGGGCGTAGCCAGCGGCGGCGTGCGCTCCCTGCCGGCGGAGGCGTCTCCCGCCGATGCTGCAGCGGCGTCTCCGGCGTGGGCTGCGTCTGGCCGCGCGTTTCGTCGGGCGTCAGGTCGGGCGTCTTGTCCTTCATGGCGCCACCTCCCCGGGATGCAGCACCACCACGCTGCCCTGCGCGCGCAGCGTCTGCAGCCAGTCCTCCAGCAGGCCGGAGACACGCTGCTCCAGCAGCACCTGCTGGATGCGGTCGGAGATGGTATCCAGCAGCGGCGGCGTGGCGTGCTGCGCCGCATACTGCGCGCGCAGGTCGCCGTTGTAGTACTGCTGAATCTCCTCCGGGCCGATCTTGATGCCGGTGCGGAAGCGCTGCTCGATGAAGGCCAGCACCTCCATGCGCTGCGCCCATAGCCGGACGATGTCCTGCTGGCTGAAGCCCTGCGTGGCCAGGAAGCGGTCCCAGCCGGCAGCGGTCTCACAGTGGGACTGGGCGCAGGCCGGGATGGATTTGCGCAGCGCCAGCAGGTCCTTCTCCGCGACCGCGTCGGGGACGGTGCTGCCCGGCTGCAGCGCGGCCTGCTGCAGGATCAGCGCACGGTTCACCAGCCGGTCGATGGCGCGGTCGCGCGAGTAGGTACCGCCGCCCTCGCCGTAGGGCAGCAGCGCGGCGAACCGCCGCTCCTGGTCGACGTCGCTGTCGAGGATCAGCTCGCCGTTCACGATGGCCACCAGCCGGTCCACTTCGGCGCCCGCCGGCCTCGGCATCTCGGGGATCGCGGGCGGCGCGACCACGGTCGGCGGGGCCTGCGTGGCCGCCACCGAAGGCGCGGGTGCGGCTGTGGTCGACGCCGGGGGCACGCCCTGGCTCTGCGGTACCGGCACAGGCACCACCGGCTGCCCCGGCGGCTTGCTCTGGATCGCCTGTACCGCGGGCGCACCCTGGGCCGCGGCCTTGTACGGTAAGGCCAACAGCAGCCCCCAGGCGCAGGCCAGCGCGCTCCCCCGCAGGCTGTGTGCCGGCCAGCGTGGCGGCCTGCGTGCGGGGTTGCGGGCGTCGAGTTGCGGGACGGGTCTCATGGGCTAGAACGTCTGTCCGATGCCGAAGAAGAAGTTGAAGTGCGAGGCCTGGCCGACGTACGGCGCGGCCCCGGTGAAGTCATTGAACACCGGATAGATGGGTGGGTTGAGGTTGTAGCTGAAGTCCGCGCGGATGGGGCCTACTGGCGTGCTGTAGCGCAGGCCCACGCCCACCGCGTGCGAGTAGTAGTTGAAGTTGCATGTGCCCACGGCGTTGGCCGCGACCCCGCCGGCCGCGTTGACCGGGTCGCTCAGGTCGCGGCAGCCGGCCTCGTCCGGCTGGTGGAAGCTCTTGATGCTGGTGAACATGTCGCTGGACTTCTGAAAGACGTTGCCCATGTCGTGGAAGAGCACGAAGGAGAGGCTATCGCCCACCAGCGGCAGCGTGGGCGGCGGCAGCCGCAGCTCGAAGGTGTTCACCACCACGCCGGTGCCGCCCACCGGATAGCCGGTGGTCAGGTCGCGCGGCCCGGCGTCGTTGATGCCGAAGCCGCGGTGCGAGTTGGTGCCGCCGGCATAGAGCCGCTCCGGCAACGGCACCGCCACGCAGGTCGGGTTGGTCTGCAGCAGCGTGCCCGCGCACGCCGTGTCGGTTACGCCGATCTGGCTGGAGGCGTCGGTCGCATTCGGGTTGGGCCCGAAGGAGTTCTCAAACCCCACCCGCAGGTTGCGCGCAAACACATACTTCCGCTTGCCGAAGGTGTAATAGGTGGATTGCGAGATGTCGACCCGGTTGAAGTCGGTGCTGGAGCCGAACTTGCTCGAGGCGATGAACTCCTGGATGGAGAAGTACTGCCCCTTGCCGGCGTTCAGCGGGCTGGGGTCGCGGGTGTCGTGGAAGTAGGTCAGATCCGGCCCGCCCACCGTCACCGGCTCCGACAACTGCGGGATCAGGTTGGGCGTGATCTCCAGGCTGGCCGCGTCCACCGACACGCGCCGGTACTCGAAGTCGTAGATGAAGGTGTCCGCGCGCTTCACCTTCTGCGTCACCCGGAAGTCCCCCTGCAGCGTGGAGGAGGAGAATGTGGTGATGTTCTGCACGTTCGAGTACCCGCCCGAGACCGTGCCGGTGAGGTTGCGGTGCCCCAGCAGCTGCGGCACGTTGAAGCTGAGCGTCGCAATCTCTTCCAGAAGGCCGTAGGTGGTGTGCAGCGTGATGGAGTCCTGGGTGCCGCGGAAGTTGATGCGCGACACATCCAGCGAGATCCGCGGGCTGACGCCGGCGCGGCCGTTCTGCGCCGCGGTGGAGCCGCGCGTCTGCCCTGGCACCACGGCCGGCGTGCCGGTCTGCGCCTCGAACCCGAAGCCGTAGGTCACGTCCCAGCGCTTCGCCTCGGTCACCTGCACCAGCACGTCCTTGGAAGGCAGGTCGCCGGCGGGGTCCTGCACCGCGGCATTCACCTCATTGAACTGCGCCAGGTTGTAGAGGTTGCGCTGGGTCTGCAGCAGCGCCGCCTGGTCCAGCGGGTCGCCCGGATGCACCATCACCTGCGCCTGCACCACCGCCGGCCGCGTATGCACGATGCCCGAGAGCAGCACCTTGTCGATGAAGACCTGCGGCCCCTCCGTCACGTTCAGCGACACGTCGGTGCGCGTCGGGTCGGCCGGCTCCGGCGTCTGCGCGATCTCGATCCGCGCATGGTCGAAGCCGTTCGACAGGTAGTAGCTCAGCACCGCGTCGCGGTCGCCGGAGATCGTGATCAACGAGAACGGCTGCCCGCTCTGCGAGCTCAGCAGACCGCGCACCGCCTTCTCCCGCGTGCCGTCGACGCCGGTCAACGCCACCTTCCCGAACCGCTGCTGCGCGCCCTCCACGATGGTGAAGGTCACCTGAATCTGCCCCTCCTTGAGCGGCTGCCCGTTCGGCCCGTTGTCGATGTCCTTCACCGAGGCCGTCGCGCTCACGTTGCTGAAGCCGTTGGCCCGGTAGAGCGACTCGATCGAAGCCACGTCCGCCTTCACCAGCTCCGCGCTGTAGCGCCCGCTGCGCTGGTAGTTGTCGGCCTTCTTCACCCGCAGCAGGTCTTCGAGGGTGTCGTGGTCGAAGTATTTGTTGCCCCGGATGTTCACCTCAGTCACCTTGTGGCGCACCCCCGCGGTCACGTTGTACTCCACGGTCACCGCCTTCGAATCGCGGCCGTTCAACTTCACCGTGTCGGTCACATCGAAGTACCCCTTCTGCTGCAGGTAGTCGCGGATGTTGAAGGCGCCTTCGTTGAGCAGGTCGTTGTCCACGGCGCCTTCTTCGTAGACGGGCACCAGCAGCCGGATGCGCGACTTCGACAGCTTCACCCCGTCGACCACCACCGTCACCATCGGGCCCTGGTTGGCGGCGAAGGCGTAATCCAGCTGCTTGCGCGGCGCGGCGTAGGTGCTGCTCTGCAGGCTGATGGTGCCCTCGAGATGGTCGTGCTTCTGGTAGTAGCTGCGCACCCCGGAGAGCGCGTTGCCGGTGGTGTCGCGGGTCACCTTCGCCCGGCACTTCTTGTTTACCAGCAGCGTCAGCCGGGAGCAGTTCAGGTGGCCGTACTTGCGGAAGTCGAGTGCGCCGATGCCTGGGCTCGGCGGCAGCTCGGGGGTCGGCCCGGCGGGCTGGCCGGCGAGTTGGCCGGCCGTCGGCGCCGGGCCGGCCGCGGCGCTCACGGCCACGTTGCCCACCCGCGCCTGCGGCCCGGTGTTCACTGTGAAGGTCGCGTTGAGCTGCCGGTTGGCGGGGTCCAGCGTCGTGGTCAGCTTCACCGTCGGCTGGTAGTAGCCGTTCTCCGCAAGCGACTCTTTCACGCCATTCACCGCCGCCGTCAGCATCTCCTCCGTAAAGGGCGCGCCTGGGTCCAGCTTGGTGGCAAACTCGAGCAGCGAGGCCAGCCGGTCCTCCTTCACGCCGGCGATCGCCACCCGGCCGATAAAGTAGCGCGGCGCGCCTGCATACACCAGCGTCAAGCCGCCGTCGGCCGGCTCCGCATACACCGCGATGTTGCGGTAGAGCCCGGTGGCGAAGAGCCGCTTCAGGTCGGCGCGCACCGCCTCCGGGTCCAGCGGCTCGCCGCTCTTCTGCTTCAACTGCGCGACCACCGCTGGGTTCGCCGGAAAGGTTACGCCATCGAAGCGCAGCGCGAGGACGCGTGTCCCACGCCGGCTCCACAGATCGTTGGGCAGCGCTGCCAGCGGATTGTCGATCGATTGCCCGGGGTCGGTGTTGGTGGCCGGTACGAGGGTTACGCCGGCGGCAGGCTGCGGCGCTGTGTGCGGCCGGGCCGCCGTCTGCGCCTGCGTGGCGGCGGGCGTCTGCCCGGCCACGGGCGTCCGCGCGCACAGCGTGCCCGTCCCGCACCCGCCCAGCAGGACCCATAGCAGCGCGGCAATGCTTCCCCTACCTGCCACGGCCGCGTTCCTCTCCTGCATGGAATCCCGCTTGCAACGTAGCCCGGCAGCGGCGAATGCGATGGCTGAGCGACGCCCGGTCCCGCGGCCCCCCGCCGTGACCTTCCCGCCCGCACACTTCATCTTTCATCTTACAGATGCCGATTGCCGCCGCCGGGTTCGCTTGTACGGGCCCGCGGCGCGGCCCGGCGATACAACCCCAACGGCCGCGTGCCTACTCCTACCAAGCTAGCCATTTCGACAGACTTGCTCCGACAGACGCCCTTCCGAAGACATGTCTCGCGCTCACTCTCCCACGCTCAACTGCGGTACGCTCACATAGGTGGGCAGGCCGGCGTCGAACCCAACGGATATTCGGACCGATCTACTTATGGAAACACAAGGCCAACGAAGAATGCAGAGCAAACCGAACCCCGGCTTTTTCAAGCGGAACCCTCCCATCGCCGGCGAAGCCGAGGCCATCGAGCGCGCCAAAAACGGCGACCCCGATGCCTTCTCGGTGCTCTATGCGCTGCACAAGCGCCGCGTCTACACCCTGTGCCTGCGTATGCTCGGCAACGTCTCCGAGGCCGAGGACATGACCCAGGAGGCCTTTCTGCACCTCTTCCGCAAGCTGGGCAGCTTCCGCGGCGAGAGCGCCTTTTCCACCTGGCTGCACCGGCTCACCGTCAACCTCGTGCTGATGCATCTGCGCAAGAAGGGCCTACAGCTGGTCTCGCTGGAGGAGACCATCAACCCTTCCGAGGAGGACGCGCCGAAGCGCGACTTCGGCTCCCGCGACCCGCAGCTCACCGGCTCGGTCGACCGCGTTACGCTGGAGCGCGCCGTCGCCTCGCTGCCGCCCGGCTACCGCATGGTCTTTGTGCTGCATGACGTCGAGGGCTTCGAGCATAATGAGATCGCCGCCATGCTGGAGTGCTCCACCGGCAACAGCAAATCGCAGCTCCATAAAGCGCGGCTCAAGCTGCGTGAGCTGCTGCAACAGCCCGAAAAACTTCCTCCTCTACCCGGCTTGAAAGAGGCCATTCAATGAACGCCCAGAACGAACCCAACGACGAGACCAATTACGACACCATGTCGGTCGCCGAGTTCGAGCAATGGCTCCCTGAGCTGTTTGCGGTCGGAGGCGGCAAGGTCTCGGAAGACCCCCGCTTCGCACGCTTTCTCGCCGCCAACCCGGACTGCGCCGCCCTGGTGCGCGACCTGGAGTCCATCGCCGAGACCGCCAAGAGCCTGTTCGACCCTCCCGCCGGCGGTGAATCCGGCGGCATGGAACCCAGCGACAAAATCTGGTCCAACATCGCCAGCAAGCTCCAGGCCGGCGATGGCAGCGAGGACGAGGACAAGTAGTCCGCTTGCCTTTTCTCCCGCCGCTGCGGTAGTCTGCCACTCGATGAAGAGCTTCTCCACCTCCGCGCGATTTAGCTACTGGTATCCGCCAGCGGCTCCGCGGACGTGTGCGCTCCTCTAAAGACCTTCCAAGCACATCCCCCCGAGCCGCAACCTTCCCAAGGTTGCGGCTTTTGCTTTTCCATCCGAATCGACACCCAAATCCACCCACGGAGACCGACAATGTCCTCAGCCCTGCTGGAAATGCCCACGACCGAATCCCCGACCCAGAACCCCCCGATCCAGATGCCTACCGCTTCGCCAACCCGATCCGTGCGCGCGCACATCCACCGCATCGTCCTCGCCGGCTTCATGGGCTCGGGCAAGACGAGCGTGGGCCGCCGGCTGGCCGCCGCGCTCGGCTGGGAGTTCGCCGACCTCGACCGCGAGATCGAGCGCCGCGCGGGCCTCACGGTCCCAGAGATCTTCGCCAGCGGCGGCGAGGCCCACTTCCGCCGGCTGGAGTCGGCCGCGCTGGCGGGGCTGCTGGGCCGCCGGCGGCTGGTGCTCGCGCTCGGCGGCGGCGCGCCGGAGCAGCTGGGCAACCGCCTGCTGCTGGAGCAGACCCCGCACACCGCCGTCGTGCACCTGACCGCTCCGCTCGATACCCTGATCGCCCGCTGCCAGCGCGACGCCGCCGACCCCAGCGCGACGGAGCGCCCGCTGCTCACCGAGGCCGCCGACCGCTTCCACCACCGCCGCCCGCTCTACGAGCAGATCGCCGGCCACACCCTGGACACCGCGGCGCTCGACCTGGACCAGGCCACGGCCGCCGTTTTGGAGGCCCTGGGCGGCTAGGCTAGGTGGTATCGACATATCGTTCACCCAAGGTGGTGTCATGTACCAGAACTTGTCATCTCGACCGGAGGCGGCGCTTTGGCCGCCGCAGCGGAGAGACCTGTAGCTTGCCTATACCGCCGCAAAATGCAGGTTTCTCCACTGCGCGGGACGATGAAACCGGCCCGCTCCGGTCGAAATGACAAGTTTGTGCTGCTTCTATATGTCGATACACCCTAGAGACATAGTCCCGCGATCTTCCAACCGCCCAGCCCGCATCCAACACCAGAAACACAAGGAGCCCACGCTGCCCAACCTGACCGCACCCGAGCCGCAGCCGCACACGCCCGCCGTCGTGCGCGGCCACATCCTGTTCGCCTTCGCGGTCGCGCTGGGCCTCGCGCTCGCCTGGCGGCTGCGCGCGGTGCTGGAGCTGGTCTACGTCAGCGCGCTGTTTGCGGTGGTGCTGATGCCGGTGGTGCAGCGCATCATGCGCCTCTCCATCCGCGGCTGGAGCCCTTCGCGCCCAGTGGCCATCGCCGCCCTGGTGGCCGGGGTCGCGCTGCTGCTGGCCGGCTTCCTGGTCCTCGGGCTGCCGCCGGTGCTGCATGACGCCGAGCACTTCGCCGCCGACCTGCCCGCGCGCCTGCCCGACCTCGTCGCCCGGCTCAAGCGCCTGCCGATCGCCGATAAGCTTGGCGTCGACTCCATGGCGCAGCATGCCGAGAGCATGGCCGCCTCCACCGCGCAGTACCTGCTCGCCTCCGCGCCGCTGTGGCTGGGCCGCTTCGCCGATCTGCTCACCGCGCTGGTGCTCTGTCTCTACTTCATGCTGGAGGGCGAGTTCGCCTACTTCTACTTCCTCTCCCTGGTGCCCTCGGGCTCGCGCGACCGGCTGGCGCGCACGCTGGTCGCCGCGGAGCTGCGCATGAGCAAGTGGCTGCTCGGCCAGGGCAGCCTGATGCTGGTGCTTGGGGTCACCAGCATGGTCGTCTTCGGCCTGCTGCATGTGCGCTACTTCGTTCTGCTCGGCCTGCTGATGGGGCTGTTCAACCTGGTGCCGGTGGCCGGCGGCATCATCACGATCCTGCTCGCCGCCGGGGTCGCCGCCATCGACTCCTGGCAGAAGATGGCCGGCGTGCTGATCTTTTACGCTCTCTACGTGCAGCTGGAGAACGCCGTGCTGACGCCTCGCATCATGCGCAGCAGCGTCAACCTGCCCGGGCTCGCGGTCATCGTCGCGCTGCTGGCCGGCCTGGCCCTGGCCGGCATCGTCGGCGCGCTGGTCGCGGTACCCACGGCCGCGCTGATCGCGGTGCTCGCCCAGGAGTACGTGGTCCGCGACGACGCCGCGCCGGGGCCAGAACTGCCCTCCTGACCCGCGCTGGACTTGTCATCCTGAGCGAAGCGAAGGACATGCTTCTCCGCTCCGTGGACCCGCCCCTTGACACGGCTGACACGCTCGTCTCAGATATCCAGGTAGAGCGTCCCAGGGCAGGGAAGAGAATTTCAAGTCGTGTTGTTGGAAGAACGTAGCCGGAGAAGAAATCGCTTCCAGTTGTGTAACCTCAAATTAAGCCGCACACGTCTTCTAAAGCTATGCAGTTGGCCCTCGATGCAGCTATGACCAAGCTTCACGCCGCCGCGCGGACCGCCTCCGAGCTGGACGACATTGACGCGCTTGTACGCACCTACCGGCCGCGGCTGCTGCGCTTTGTCGCCTTCTCCATCGGCGACGCCGACCTGGCCGAGTCCATCACCCAGGACTGCTTCCTCAAGGCCTACAATGGGCGGGAGAGCTTTCGCGGCGACTGCTCGGTGAACACCTGGCTGACGAGCATCGCCGTAAACCTGATCCGCGACCAGCAGCGGCTGCAGAAGTTCCGCTTCTGGCGTCATGCCCGGGCCACCGCGGTCGATATCGGCGACGCGGCCAGCTTCCTGCCCAGCCATGAGAGCTCGCCGGAGGCCCGCGTGCTCGCCCGGGAGAAGGCCCAGCAGGTGCAGGCGGCGCTGGAGACCCTATCCCCCAACCAGCGCACCGTCTTCCTGATGCGCTTCGCCGAGGAGATGGACCTGGCCGAGATCGCCGCGGCCACCCGCATGCCGATCAACACCGTCAAAACACATCTGCATCGCGCGCTGAAGTCGGTCCGCAGCCAGATTGGATCTGCCCAATGAACCTCAACCGCCCCAACCCGAATCCGCATGAGCCGGAGACCGCGATGGCCCAGCCCTCCGCCGACCGTTTCATCCATTTGTCAGACGACCAGCTCGACGCCGCGCTGCTGGGCGAGCTGGGCGCGGCGGAGCGCCGGCACCTGGAGGCCTGCGCTCCCTGCGCCGCCCGCGTGGCGGAGCTCGACTCCGCGCTGGCGGACTTCCGCTCCGTCACGCTGGCCTGGAGCGAGCGCCGCTCCGCCACCCTGCCGCTGGGCGAAGGTCTGCGCCCGCGTGTGCGGATGGCGCGGCCGCTGGCCTGGGCCATGGCCGCCTCGCTGGCCCTGCTGCTGGGCCTGGTTGCGCCGACGGCGCTGCATCGGCAGCCGGTCCAGAGCGCCGCGCAGGCGGGCATACCGGCGCCGATGGAGACGGCGGCCAACGAAATCCCGACCAACGGGACCCCGAACGACGGGGCCGGTTCGCCCGACGAGCAGATCTCGCGCGATAACCAGATGCTCGGCGCCATCGACCGCGAGCTCGACGCCTCGGCCACCACGCCGGCCGCGCTGGGGCTGCAGCCGGTGGCCGCGGAGCGCATCTCGCGCAGCCATGCCGCCACTCTGCGCGACTGACACGCCGTCGACGCGTGTGGCCGCGCAACGACTTCTGCACCGACTGTAGCGATTGGATGGACTGTGAAGCTGAGCCGAACAACTCGACTCCTGCTGCTCGCGTTTGCGCTGCCCGCGGCGGCGTGGGCGCAGCGTGGCGGCCCTCCTGGCGGCCCGCCGGGCATGGGTGGCCCGGGCGGCATGATGGGCGGCCCTCCTCCGCGGCCCGAGGGCATGGACCGCGGTGGCTCGCCGGTCAACAACCTGCCGCCGCTGCGCACCGGACCGCAGCTCGGCCTGCCCGGCCGCTGGTGGGACGACAGGAAGACCGTCAAGACGCTCAACCTGCGCGGCGACCAGCAGCACAAGATGGACGACATCTTCAACGCCAACAAGGGCACGCTGATCAATCTGCTGGGCAACCTGCAGCGCGAAGAGTCGAAGCTGGTGGCGATGTCGCCGCAGGAGCTGCAGGATGAGGGCAAGGTGTTCGCGGCCATCGACCGCGTGGAGCTGGCGCGCGCCGAGCTGGAGAAGGAAAACGCGCACATCCTCATGCAGATTCGCCAGCAGCTGGACCCCGGGCAGCTGAGCAAGCTGGACTCCGAGATCGCCAACCTGCGCTAACCACTGGACCGATCGACGGGAATGAAACGCTGTAGGATGGTTGCGCCACCGCGGCATGCGTGGCGCATCTTCCCTAGGAGCGTCTTCTGTGCGCGTGAACCGTATCGGCCCCTCGTGGGTGTTGGTCTTTGGACTGGCCCTGGTTTCGTTGCAAGGCGTGGCGCAGGCGCAGGAAGACCACTGGGTGGGCACCTGGGCGACCGCGCCGATGGCCTTCAAGAACGCCAGCGGCAGCTTCGGCGGCGAGACCGGCGTGACCCTGCGCGAGATCGTGCATGTCTCGATCGGCGGCGCGCGCGTGCGCGTGATTCTGAGCAATGAGTTCGGCGCGGAGCCGTTGACGGTGGCCGCGGCGGCGATTGCGCTGCGCTCCAAAGACAGCGCGGTGGTGGCCGCGAGCCAGGCGCCGCTGACGTTCGATGGGCGCGCCGGCGTGGTGATTCCGCCGGGAGCGCTGGTGGTGAGCGATGCCGCCGCGCTGCGGGTGAGGCCCCTGAGCGATGTGGCGGTGAGCCTGTTTGTGCCCGCGCAGCCGTTGACCGTGCGCTCCGCGCACAGCTTTGCCGACCAGACCAACTACATGGCCGCGGGCAACGAGGTGACGGCAACCGAGCTCGCCGGAGCGAAGACCTTCACCTCCTGGGACTTCCTGAAGGGCGTCGATGTGCGCGCCGAAGGCAATTCGGGTTCGATTGTGGCCTTCGGCGACAGCATCACGGACGGTGCACACAGCACCCGCGACAAGAACGCGCGCTGGCCGGATGTGCTGGCCGCGCGGCTGGCGGCGAACAGGGCCACGGCGCACCTCGGCGTGCTGAATGAGGGCATCGGCGGCAACCGCGTGCTGCACGACAATACCGGCCCCAGCGCGCTGGCGCGCTTCGACCGCGATGTGCTGGCGCAGGCCGGCGTGAAGTACCTGATCGTGATGGAGAGCATCAACGACATCGGCCACGCGACCGATCCCAGGCAGCCGTACGACGTGGTCACGGCCGAAGACCTGATTGCGGGGCTGGTCCAGCTGGCGCGACGCGCGCACACCCACGGCATCCGGGTCTATGGAGCGACGCTGACGCCCTTCGTCGGCGCCGGCTACCAGTCGGCCGCCGGCGAGACGATGCGCCAGGCCGTGAACCAATGGATCCGTACCGGCAAAGAGCTGGACGGCGTGATCGACTTCGACAAGGCGACCGCCGACCCCGCACATGCCGGCGCCTTCCTGCCCGCCGACGACAGCGGCGACCACCTGCACCCCGGCGACGCCGGCTACAAGGCGATGGGCGACGCCATCGACCTGAAGCTGTTCGAGCGCTAGCTATCAAGTTGTGCGAGAGATGGACCGAGTCTAGACCAGCTCCAGGCCGGCGAAGAAGTAGCCGATCTCGAACGCGGCCGTGTCCTCGGCGTCGGAGCCGTGGATGGCGTTCTCCCCGATGGAGCTGGCGAACTGCTTGCGGATGGTGCCGGGCTCGGCCTTGGCCGGGTCGGTGGCGCCCATCAGCGTGCGCAGGTCGGCGATGGCGTTCTCCTTCTCCAGCACCATGGGGAAGATGGGGCCGGAGGCCATGAACTCGGTGAGCTCACCGAAGAACGGCCGCGCTGCGTGCACGTGGTAGAAGCCTTCGGCCTGGGCCCTGGAGAGCGAGATCTTTTTGATGGCGACGAGCTTGAAGCCGGCCTTGGCGATCTCGGCGAGGATGGCTGCGGTGTCGCCTTTGCGGACCGCGTCCGGCTTGATGATGCTGAAGGTGCGTTGGGACACTGAATCTCCTTGAAGCGGCTTTTGGAAACGGCTTTTGGCCGCTCTACCAGTGTATCGCGCGGCGGTGACTGGAGAGCCTCAGGCTCGGCACAACGTCTAACCGGCAAAAGGAAGCCGATGCGCAGAGGATTCAGGACGATCTGGATATGGGCGTTGGGTTGCGTGGCCTGGGCCGCCGACGGCCTGGTGTGCCTGCGCTATCCCAACAAGCAGCACGCGCAGCTGGCCTTCCTGATGGCGCTGCTGTTCGCGATTGCGTGGGGGTTCTATCGGCAGCAGAAGTAATCTTCACTGCAATCCAGCGTTCGACACAGACCGCCATATTCCACATAATGGTCTCTAGACCGGTATGGTTGGAGGCGATGATGGTCACTGAAGTGAGCGCGGAAGACCTTCGCCAGAACCTCGGCGAGATGCTGAACCAGGTACAGGATTGCAACGACAGCATCCTCATCAACGAGGGCGGCAAGCCTGTCGCGGCGCTGGTAAGCCCGGAGATGTTTGCGCGTATCCGCCGTATGCAGGAGCGTTTCGACGAGCTGAGCGCCAAAATTGCCGAGGCCTACGCCGACGTCCCGATGGAAGAAGGCATGGCGGAGATTGATGCCCTGGTGGCGCAAGAACGGGCACGGGCCCGCGCACGCTGATGCCTGGACTGCGCGTCGTACTGGACACCAATGTTCTGGTCTCCGGCGTGACCTATCCGAAGGGTATTCCGGGGCGCATCGTGAGCTCGTTCCGGCAAGGCGGACTAACTGTTGTGCTGTCGCGGTACATTCTGGACGAGATGGTGCGGGTACTGCCGCGTATGTCGCAAAACCCCCTAAGCGCAGAACAGATACGCGAGCTCGCTGAAAGCTTCGTGTCTGAGGGGAGTATGGTCGAGCCGGATGTGTCACCCGACCCCTATCTGCGCGATGATGCCGACCAACAGGTGCTCGGGACGCTACGGGCCTCCAGCGCGGATTACCTCATTACAGGCGACAAAGACTTGCTCGCTCTAGCTAGCGAGTATCCGATTGTGACGCCGGCAGCTTTCTGGGCAAAGCACGGATGAAGCAGGTCTAAGTATTATTTCCCGAGCAGCTTGGCCATGGCGTCGCCGATCTCTGCGGGCGACTTGACGACGTGGATGCCTGCTGCGGACATGGCGGCCATCTTGCTGGCGGCGGTGCCTTCGCCGCCGGAGATGATGGCGCCGGCGTGGCCCATGCGGCGGCCGGGGGGCGCGGTCTGGCCGGCGATGAAGCCGACGACGGGCTTTTTGACGTGGGCCTTGATGTATTCGGCCGCGGCTTCTTCGGCGCTGCCACCGATTTCGCCGATCATGATGATGGCTTCGGTGCCGGGGTCTTCGTTGAGCAGCTTGAGGGCGTCGATGTGGGTGGTGCCGATGATGGGGTCGCCGCCGATGCCGATGGCGGTGGACTGGCCGATGCCGCGCTGCGTGAGCTGGTACACAGCCTCATACGTCAGGGTGCCGGATTTTGAGACGATGCCGACCGAGCCCTCTTTGTGGATGCGGCCGGGCATGATGCCGATCTTGGCCTTGCCGGGCGAGATGACGCCGGGGCAGTTGGGGCCGATGAGGCGCGACTTCGAGTCCTTCACCACTTCCCAGACCTTCACCATATCGAGCACGGGGATGCCTTCGGTGATGCAGACGATGAGCGGAATGCCGGCATCGGCGGCCTCGAGGATGCCGTCCGCGGCGGCGGGTGGCGGGACGAAGATGACGGTGGCGTTCGCGCCGGTGGCGGCGACGGCCTCTTCGACAGTGTTGAAGACGGGCCAGCCCTCGTGGATGGTGCCGCCCTTGCCGGGGGTCACGCCACCGACGACTAAGTCAACACCGAACTGTTTGGCATATTCGGCGCAGCCCTTGGCGTGGAAGGTGCCTTCACGACCGGTGATGCCTTGAACGATGAGGCGAGTATTTTTATTGACCAGTACTGCCATAGCTTCTAGCTCCTAGCTCGACTTGTTGATCTTGGTAACTGCCATTGCCAGCTCGTAGGAAAATAGGTCGATACCTTCGACCTCTAGAGACGCAATGCGGAGTTCTTCCTTTATTTCCCGTGCCACCATCATTATTCTCACCTTCGGGCACACCAACTCTTGGCGAATCTTGCCCCGGTAATAAAGCGCCTGTCCCACAGCTTGGTAAGCGCCTTTGCTGCGCTTGAGTTCAATTACGACGGGGACACCATTTAAATCTTTGGCGAGGATGTCGATTCGACACCCATCATTTAGCTGATACTCGACTGAGCCTTTCGATGAACCGGTCCAAAGAGTCAGCCCCTTCTCAAGAATCTGCAGGTTCTTCGCTAAGTAATCTCTGAGGTGTGACTCATATGCGAATTCAGGGCTTGCCGTAACAACATCTGCAAGCTCCTCTTCGTATTCGCCAGCGAGATCTGGCGACTCTCCATGTTTGTATCCGTTCTCATCAAACACGCCATGCTTTTCGGGATCGTATAACTCGAATTTTCCCTGTCCACAGCGGTAAAGGAACCGTGGAAAGTCCTTGTGCCAGGAAATTGCGATCGGAGCGTTGACCGAGCACCCGCGAAGGTATTGCCCTACACTACGAACGCTGAAAAGACCCGGATGGTTCTCGAATAACCACTCTCGAATCGTTGAGGTCTCTTGGGTGCCGCCGAATTGGCTAAAGGCTTCCAGCAGCGCACTAGCCTCCTTGGCATGCTTCGAGCTTTGGAAATCAGGAGTGATTACCATTCCTATCCCTTCGCAGCAGCGACAGCGAGGTCGGCAGCTTCCTTCATCGTTGCGCCGATCTGCACCTTCAGCCCAGAGTCAGCAATAATCTTCCGGCCCTCTTCGACGTTCGTGCCTTCAAGCCGCAGAATAATCGGCAGCTGCACATCCAGCTTCCGCGCCGCCGCGACAACCGCCGTCGCGAGCACATCTACGCGCAGGATCCCGCCGAAGATATTGATGAAGATGGCCTTCACATTCGGGTCGCTCAGCAGAATCCCGAACGCATTCTCGATCTGCTCCTGGTTCGCACCACCGCCCACGTCGAGGAAGTTGGCCGCCTTGCCGCCGGCGTACTCGATGATGTCCATCGTCGCCATCGCCAGCCCAGCGCCGTTGACCATGCAGGCGATGGAGCCGTCGAGCTTGATGTAGTTGAGCGCGAACTTCGAGGCCTCGACCTCCAGCGGGTCTTCCTCGGCGATGTCGCGCAGCTCCTTCAGGTCCTTGTGGCGGTACATGGCGTTGTCGTCGAAGTTGATCTTGCAGTCGAGCGCGAGCAGCTTGCCGTCCTTGGTGGTGATGAACGGGTTGATCTCCATCAGCGTGCAGTCGGTTTCGATGAAGGCCTTGTAGAGGCCGAGCATGAACTTGACCGCTTCGCCGATCTGCGTGGTGGCGAGCCCGAGCTTGAACGCCAGCTTGCGCGCCTGGAAGGGCTGCAGGCCGATGGCGGGGTCGATGTACTCCTTGAAGATCTTTTCGGGGGTGGCATGGGCGACCTCTTCGATCTCCATGCCGCCGGCCTGCGAGGCCATGAACACCACCTTGGACGACGCCCGGTCGAGCACGAGGCCGAGGTACAGCTCGCGGTCGATGGCGGAGCCTTCTTCGATCAGCAGGCGCTGCACCTTCTGCCCTTCGGGGCCGGTCTGGTGGGTGATGAGCTGCATGCCGAGGATGGCCTTCGACGCAGCGTCGGCGTCTTCGATGGTCCTGGCGAGCTTGACGCCGCCGCCTTTGCCGCGGCCGCCGGCGTGGATCTGCGCCTTCACTACGACGACCGCGTTGCCGGCGGAGAAGAGGGCCTTGGCGGCGGTGTCGGCCTGTTCGAGGGTGGTGGCCATCTCGCCGTTGGGCACGGTGACGCCGTACTTGCGGAGGATCTCCTTGGCCTGGTACTCGTGAATCTTCATGGACGCTCCATTGGACTGCGAAGCAATGGTAGCGAGTGGTTGCAAGGCGCGGCAAGCGTGGGCGGCGATTATCGGCGGCGCTGAACGAACGGCAAACGCGGAGGACGCCAAGGACGCGGAGGCGCGCGGAGGAGTGCGCAAGCCTTGTGTAGGCTGGGAGTGGTATGTCGATCCAGGACCAGTTGCGGCGGGTTCGCGAAGGCCACGAGACCCTCTCGCAGGGCGAGGCGGCGTCGCTGATGCGGCAGATTCTCGCCGGAGAGGCGAGCGACGCGGAGCTGGCTGAGCTGCTGACCACGCTGAACGCG
>Ga0116230_10001172_pt1 | contig 24500 bp, 21 predicted proteins | sample S1TSphfallax_3_FD_88678 | JGI IMG/M metagenome (GOLD analysis project Ga0116230, IMG submission 88678) | Host-associated microbial communities from peat moss isolated from Minnesota, USA - S1T2_Fd - Sphagnum fallax MG | ecosystem: Host-associated > Plants > Peat moss > Unclassified | place... | reverse complement strand
GCATCGCGGCGCACGGACAGGTCACGGTCCTCGCGGTACAGGCGCGTAAAAATGTCGCGATAGCGTTGCAAGAGCTTCGGACCGAGATGAAACAGCATGACCTCCTTGGCGTGATCCTCGCGCGCCAGCACCGACTCGAGGTAGAGCTGCATGCGCGACTCCGGCGCACGCCAGCGAAACAAGCGAAATGCTTCGCCTGAGAATTTCGTCTCGGCAAAGAACGCCGGCAGACCGGCGACACCGAGCAGCACGACGGCCCAAGGCGAGAATTTCACGAGCAGCCCGCCGAAGGAGAGCAACGAGATCGCGTTCTGCAGCAAACCGAACGTGCGCATTACGAGGGACAGCGGCCGACTCGACGCCTCGCGGCGCGCGCGCGCGAGCTTGTCGTAGAACTCGGAATCCTCGAACTGGGTGAGATCGAGCGTCAGCGCCTTCTCGAGGATCATCACGTTGACGCGTTGTCCCAGCTGTGCCCGCAGCAGCGACTGCGCGAGCGAGAGGCCGCGCTGGGCCATCGCAGTGCCCGCGACCAGCAGCGCTTCGATCGCGACGTATTCCAGCACCGCGCGCGGTGCGAGCTGGCCCGTGCGACGATGCCAATCGGCGGCGTGCACGACCGCGTCGACGATCAGTGCACCCACGTAGGCGATGCCCGCCGGGGCGAGGCCTGCGAGCACGGTCAAGACCACCAAGGCGACCGACAAGGCGCGGTCCGTCGTCCAGACCAGCGATAGCGCACGCCGGCTGTAGGCGAATACGCCGACGAGACTGGCGGTGGGGGTGACGCTCAAGTGGGACGGTCAGGGACTATAATCGGCACGATCGACCCTCGTATGGTGGAACCCGTAGTGAAATTCAAGCCCTTGCTGGAGAGATGGAAGAAAGAAACCGGTCCGCAGCTGACCGCCGAAGAGTATCCGGTGCGCCTGCCGCTCGACGATGCGTCGCGTATCCAGGCGCTCGTTGCGCTGTTCCCGGGCCGCAGCGCCACGGAGATCATCACCGATTTGCTGCACGCGGCCCTCGACGAGATCGCCGCCGCGATGCCCTACGAAGCCGGACCCAGAGTCATTTCTCGTGACGACCACGGCGACCCAGTGTACGAGGACGTGGGTCTCACGCCGCGCTTCGTCGAACTCACCCGACAGTTCAAGCGCAGTTTGGAGGCGGCCAGCAAAGCTTGACGCTAAGCGCCCGGTGACGCGATACTCAGCGCCATGAATACGATCAGTGCGCGGCCCCGGCTAGGCTGGTGGTGGGGATTGCATACCTGACAAGTGGGCGCTGGTCCGCACGTAACACCTCCTCGTTCCCTCGATCCAGAACCCATTTCCGACCCCGGTGATGGGTTTTTCGTTTTCTGAGCACTTGAACAACGCATGAAGCCGCCTTTCGACATCGCTGCCGACCTCGACACCCCGGTGTCCGCCTACCTCAAGTTGGCGCCGTTCCGGCCGCGCTTTTTGCTCGAGAGCGTCGAGGGCGGCGAGCGTCTCGCGCGCTATTCCTTCATCGGCTTCGGCGATTGCCTCGAGGTCAAATTGGACGCCGCCGGTCTGCATGTCGGTGGCCGGACTTCGCCACGACCGGCCGGCCGCGCCGAGTTTCTGAACTGCCTGCGCACGGCGCTCCACGAGGCGCCGCGACCCTTGCCCGAGCTGCCCGGTGTGCCGCTCTCGGGCGGACTCGTGGGTTACACCTCGTATGAGGCCGTCCGCTATTTCGAGCGCCTGCCCGGGCGCAGTCTCGATGCCACCGCGTCCCCGCACGCGCATTATGTCGCGCCCCGCTCGCTGCTCGTCTTCGATCACCTCACGCGCGGCGTGGCCCTGCTGCACGACGGTTCAGAGGCCGAACGGCAGGCGCTGCGGCGAGAGGTCATCGGTGCGCTTCGTGGCGGCGTGCCCGCGATCATCTCCCCCGGGCGTTTCTCGCTCGCGAGTCCGTCGCTGTCACCCCGCGAGCATGCGGCGGGGGTGCAGCGGGTCCAGGAACACATCACGGCCGGCGATGTCTATCAGCTGGTCCTCGCGTCCCGCTTCGACGGCCATCACTCGCTCTCGCCGTTCGAGGTGTATCGCGCGCTGCGGCTGCTCAATCCGTCGCCCTACATGTATTTCTGCGAGCTCGGCGACATCACCGTGGTCGGCTCATCGCCCGAGGCACTCGTCAAGCTGCACGCCGGTCAGGCGCAGTTGCGACCGATCGCGGGTTCGCGCCCGCGCGGCGGCGACGCCGCGCGCGATGCGGCGCTCGCCGCCGAGCTGCTCGCCGACCCGAAGGAAAATGCCGAGCACGTCATGCTCGTCGACCTCGCGCGCAACGATCTCGGGCGGGTGGCCGCCGCGGGCACGGTCCATGTGGATCCGTTTCGCGTAATCGAACGCTACAGTCACATCATGCATATCGTGAGCGGCGTGGGCGGCCGGCTTGCGCCCGGTCGCGACGCGTTCGACCTGTTTGCGGCGACGTTTCCGGCGGGCACCTTGGTCGGCGCGCCCAAGGTGCGCGCCATGCAGCTCATCGACGAACTCGAGCCGGTCGCCCGTCAACTCTATGGCGGGACCGTCGGCTACTTCGGCCGCGCCGGCGACATGGACCAGGCGATCACGATCCGCACGCTGGTGTTTCGCGGCGACACGTACAGCTACCAGGCCGGCGGCGGCATCGTCGAGGGCAGCTCGCCGCAGGCGGAATACGACGAGGTGATGGCGAAGAGCGCGGTGCTGCGCCGGGCGCTCGAACTCGCGGCCGAGGGCTTGTGACCATGGCCGCCGCACGCTTGCTGCTGATCGACAACTACGACTCCTTCACCTACAACCTCGTGCAGGCCTTCCTGCTGCTCGGTGCCGAGGTCGACGTCCATCGCAATGACGAGATCAGCATCGCCGACGCCTTGCGGCTGGGGTCTACGCATTTGGTGATCTCGCCGGGACCCGGCACACCCGCCGATGCGGGCGTGTCGCTCGCGATGATCGCGGCGTTCGCGGGGCGCGTGCCCATCTTCGGCGTCTGCCTCGGCCACCAATCCCTGGTCGAGGCCTTCGGCGGCAAGGTCGTACGGGCGGGGCGCCTGATGCACGGCAAAGTCTCGCCGGTACAACACGATGGCAAGGGCTTGTTTGCGAATCTACCCCAGAATTTCGCCGTCGGCCGCTATCATTCGCTGCTCGCGGAACCGGCCAGTTTTCCGGATGCGCTGGAAGTCACCGCGCGCACGCCCGAGGGCGAGATCATGGGCTTGCGCCATCGCACGCTGCCCATCGAGGGCGTGCAATTCCATCCCGAGAGCGTGCTGACGCCGCTGGGACCGGAACTCATGGGCAATTTCCTGAAGCTCTGAGTCGCGCAATGCAAACCGCTCGCCAACTGCTCGAAGCTTTGTCGAACCGGCAAGATCTCTCCGAGGCCGAGGCCGCCACGCTGCTCGGCCTGCTCACCGACGCCGCGATGGAAGCCGCGCTCGCCGGCGCCCTGCTCACGGCCTTGCGGGTCAAGGGCGTGACCGCGGCGGAAGTGCGCGGCTTTGCCGCCGCGATGCGCGCGCGCGCGCGCAAGCTCGACCTGCCACACTCGCCCGATGCGATCGATCTGGTCGGCACGGGCGGCGATGGTTCGGGCAGTTTGAATCTCTCGACCGGCGCGGCGCTGTTGACCGCCGCCTGCGGCATGCCCGTGATCAAACATGGCAACCGATCGATCTCGAGCCGCAGCGGCAGCGCCGATTTCATCGAACGACTCGGGTTGCGCCTGCCTCTCGACGAGCAAGCGGCGGTGCGCTGCCTGCACGCGACCGGCTTCACGTTCCTGTTCGCGCCGTATTTTCATCCGGCGATGCGAAACCTCGCCGCCGTGCGCACGGCGCTCGGCATACGCACGATCTTCAACCTGCTGGGACCCCTCAGCAATCCGGCCGCACCGCGCTTTCAATTGATCGGTGCCTATGACGCCGAGGCCGCGCTGCTCATGGCCAACAGCGTTGCCGGCATGAACGTCGAACGTGCCTGGATCGTGCATGGCGCACAAGGCTGGGACGAGGCGACGCCGATCGGGCCCTTCCTTGCCTTCGACGTGACTCGCGGCCGCGTCCAAGGCCTGCAGATCGATCCGCGCGATTTCGGCTTGGATCCGTGTTCGCCGGCAGCGCTCGCCGGCGGCGACGCGAGCGCAAATGCAGCGGCCTTTTGCGACGTGCTCGAGGGTCGGGAGCGCGGGCCGCATCTGGCCGCACTGACGCTGCAGGCCGGTATTGCGCTGCATATCGCGGGCCGCGCATCCAGCATTGCGGCCGGCATCGGTGTCGCGCGCTCTGCCGTGGAGAGCGGCGCCGCGCGCGCCTGGCTGACACGACTCGAGCGCTTCGCCGCAGAGACTGCCACATGAGGCGTGCGCGCGCATGAGCCGCTTCCTCGACGCGATGGCGCGGGCCAGCAATCTGCGTGTCGCCGCGGCACGGAATACCGAGCCGCCGGCGGCGTTGGCGCGGCGCGCGAGCGCGACCCCGCCGCCCCCACCGCTGCGTCTGTCGCCGGCGGGTTTCGATGTCATCGCCGAAATCAAACTCCGATCACCGGCCGCGGGCGTGCTCGGCGCGGCCAGCGACGATTGGCTCGGACGCGCCGTGAGCTATGCGCGCGCCGGTGCGGCGGCCGTCTCGGTGCTGACGGAACCGACGCGATTCGACGGATCCCTGCAGCATCTCGAGGCGGTCGCCGCGGCCCTGCGCGAGACGGGCGTGCCGGCGATGCGCAAGGATTTTCTCGTCGATCCCTATCAGGTCTGCGAGGCGCGCGCCGCCGGCGCGGGCGGCGTGCTGATCATCCTGCGCATGCTGCCGCGCGAGCAGATCCTCGCCTTGCTGGACGCCGCCGCACAGTGGCAATTGTTCGTGCTGCTCGAGGCCTTCGATGCCGCGGATCTGGCGCTCGCCGCGAATCTGCTGCAGACCCGCGCCGCGCGTGCAGAGCCCGTGCTCGTCGGTGTCAATTGTCGCGATTTGCAGACTCTCGAGGTCGTACCCGAACGTTTCGCCGCGCTCGCGCCGCTGCTGCCGCGCGGGTTTGCCGCGGTCGCCGAGAGTGGGGTCGGCGATGCCGCCAGTGCCGCGTCGATGCGCCAACTAGGGTACCGCGTGGCATTGATCGGCACTGCTCTGATGGTCTGCGACGAACCGGCGCAATTACTCGCGGCGATCTTCAAAGCGAGCCGGACAGTGCCGACTTAAATGATTACACTCGTGCTCATGTGGATCAAAATTTGCGGACTGACCAGTGCGGACGCCGTGGCGGCCGCCGCCGAGGCGAAAGTCGATGCGATCGGATTCGTGTTCGCCCCGAGCCCGCGTCAGGTGACTCCGGGCCAGGCTGCGCAGCTCGCTGCGCTCGCGCCCCCCGGCATCCTGCGGATCGCCGTCTCGCAGCATCCCTTGCAAATGAAGGTCGATGAGATCTGCCGCAGCATGAAGCCCGACTACTTTCAGACGGACGTCGAAGACCTGCGCGAGTTGAAGATCCCGGCGCCGGTGAAGCTCCTGCCGGTCGTGCGCTTCGGCCGCAAGACGCCGAGTCCGCTGCCGGCGCTGATGGTGTTCGAAGGCCCGACCAGCGGCATCGGCGAACTCGCGGACTGGGGCCGGGCCGCGGAACTTGCGCGCCAGACACAGCTGATTCTCGCCGGCGGCTTGTCGATCGCAAATGTCGCCGAGGCGATCGCCGCCGTTCGCCCGTACGGCGTCGACGTCAGCACCGGCGTCGAAGCCACGCCGGGCATCAAGGATCCTGCAAAGATCAGGGAATTCGTCCGTGTCGTACGGGCGGCGGCCGCGCGCGTGGAGCAAGATTCATGAACAGCAGATTGCGTGACGAACCACCGGGCGCCGACCATGCCGCTGACGCGTCTTATCCCGATGCCAGGGGACGCTACGGCAAGTTCGGCGGGCGTTACGTGCCGGAAACGCTGGTGCCGGCACTCGATCGGCTGCAAGCGGGCGTCGACCGCTATCTCGGCGATGCGGATTTCCAGGCTGAATTCCAGCACGAACTGCGTACCTGGGTGGGACGCCCCACGGCGCTGTCCTTCGCACCCGCGTTGAGCAGGCGCTGGGGCGCGGAAATCTGGCTCAAGCGTGAGGATCTCGCGCACACCGGCGCGCACAAGATCAACAACGCGATCGGTCAGACCTTGCTGGCCAAGCGTCTCGGCGCGAAGCGCATCATCGCCGAGACCGGTGCGGGTCAACATGGCGTCGCGAGCGCCGCCGCCGCCGCGCGACTCGGCATGCCCTGCGTCGTGTACATGGGCGCGGTCGACGTCGAGCGACAGGCGCCGAACGTCGGGCGCATGAAACTCATGGGCGCGACCGTCGTGCCGGTCACGGGCGGCGACCAGACTTTGCGCGCCGCGATCGATGAGGCGCTGCGCGATTGGGTCGCAGACCCGAACGGCACGTATTATTCGCTCGGCTCGGCGGTGGGGCCGCATCCCTACCCTTATTTGGTGAGAGAACTTCAGGCCGTGATCGGGCGCGAGGCGCGCGCGCAGATGTTGACGCAGGCCGGCGCGCTGCCCGACGTCGCGGTCGCCTGTGTCGGCGGTGGTTCCAACGCGATCGGTTTGTTTCATCCCTTTTTGCAGGATGCTTCGGTGCGCCTGCTCGGCGTGGAAGCCGGCGGCCGAGGTTCAGGCCTCGGCGACAATGCGGCGTCGCTGAGCTTCGGTACGCCGGGTGTCTTGCAGGGCAGTTATTCGCTGTTGTTGCAAGACGCCGACGGCCAGATTCAGGAAACTCATTCGGTCTCGGCCGGCCTCGATTATCCAGGCGTCGGTCCGGAGCACGCCTACCTGATGCAAAGCGGTCGCGTGGCATACGAGTCGGCGACGGACGAGGACACACTCGCTGCGTTGATGGAGTGCGCCAAGTTCGAGGGCATACTGCCTGCGATCGAAACCGCGCATGCCTTCGTGGGTGCGCGCCGGTTTGCCGAAACGCATCCAGGCGCGCGTATCTTGATTTGTTGCTCGGGGCGCGGCGACAAGGACTTGCCGATCTTGCAGCGCACAGTCCTGTCGGCTCTGTCGTGAGCGAGTTGGGCCGCGACCGCATCTGCGCGGCGATTCGCGCTGCCACGGATGCCGGGCGCCCCGCCTTGGTCGCTTTCCTCACGGCGGGGTTCCCCACCAGGGCAAGCTTCCAAACCAATCTCGCGGCGGTCGCCGCGGCCGCCGACGTCGTCGAGATCGGCGTGCCGTTCACCGACCCGATGGCCGATGGCACGACGATCCAGCGCGCGAGCTTCCAAGCCCTCAGCGACGGCGTGACCTTGTCCTGGATCCTCGCCGAGATCGGCTCGCGGACGGCGCCGCCGCCGGCGCCCATTCTGCTCATGAGCTATCTCAATCCCCTCTTGGCCTATGGACTGGACAGGTTGCCGCGCGCCGCCGCAGCCGTCGGTGTCACCGGTTTCATCGTCCCGGATCTACCGTACGAAGAGAGCGAGGAACTGGCGGCCGCGCTCGATCGCGAGGGTCTTGCCCTGGTGCAAATGGTCACGCCGGTGACGCCGACCGAGCGTCTCGAACGCCTGTGCCGTGCCGCGCAAGGCTTCGTCTACGCCGTCACCATGACCGGTACCACCGGCAAGTCCGTGGCCGTACCCGAGGATGTCCTCGCCTACATGGATAGGGTCAAACGCGCATCGTCGGTGCCGGTCTGTGCCGGCTTCGGCATCCGATCGCGCGAACAGGTGGCGCGGTTCGCCACGCACGTCGACGGTGTCGTGATCGGCTCCGCGCTCGTCGAAACCTTGGAGCGCGGCGGCGACGCCGGCGCATTTCTCGCCTCATTGCGCTAAGCTCGAAGCTCCATCGGCCGCACAGGGATTGCCATCCGTGAAGCGCGTCTTTCGCGCGCCGTCGCTGCTCCAAGTCGCCCACCAGCGCAATCTCTTGCTCGTGGCGGGCATCGAGTCCGAACTGCGCAATCAATATCTAGCCGGCGCCATGGGCGAGTTACCGATGCTCGAAACCTGGCCGCAGTTGTACGTCGACGACGCGGACGAATCACGCGCGCTGCGCGTGTTGCGCGAAGCCGCCGCGCCGCCGCGCGGCTCCGCCTGGGTCTGCGAAGTCTGCGGCGAACATTCCGAACCCCAGTTCACGAGTTGCTGGCGATGCGGCACGGAACCCGGCGCCGGGCCCGCGACGAGCTCTGTTTGAGCTGACGTCCCGCAGCCGCTGCAACCCATGTGCCAGCGGGCACGAGCCCCCCGAACGGCCCGCTCCAGACCGCTCGAGCGCAGGCGCATCAGCTTTTATTTCAGGGACTTAAGCCACCCTGTAAGACAAACACCTACAGCCTATCGCGTGCTGTCTGAGCCTAAGGTTCTGCCCGGGCCGATGGCGGCCCAGGGTGGCGCAAGGTACAACTTACCTGAGTCGCAATGTAAGCATTACAAGCGCGATATGAAGGAGTTCGACGATGAATGTGGCGACTACGGAATTTCCCATCCTGCCGGCGGCTGCGCCCGAGGATGCTGCGTTGCTCGGCAGTTCCGCGGCGATGCAGGAAGTCTTACGCCTGATCGAGCGTGTCGGGCCGACCGATGCGAGCGTTCTTCTGACCGGTGAGAGCGGCTCCGGCAAGGAACTGGCGGCGCAGCTGATCCATCGTCGCAGCGGGCGGCACGCGGGACCTTTCGTCGCGATCAACTGCGGCGCGGTCCCCGCGGGCCTGATCGAAGCGGAGCTGTTCGGCCACGAAAAGGGCAGCTTCACCGGCGCGATTCGCGCCCACGCGGGTGTCTTCGAACGCGCCCATGGCGGCACCTTGCTGCTCGACGAGGTAACCGAGATGCCTCTCGACATGCAAACCCGTCTGTTGCGGGTGCTCGAGACGCGCAAATTCTACCGCGTCGGTGCGAGCGTCGAATTGACCACCGACGTGCGTGTGATCGCGGCGACCAACCGCTGCCCGCTGAAGGCCGTCGAGAGTGCACAATTGCGCGAGGATCTGCTTTATCGACTGGCCGTTTTTCCGATTGCGATGCCGCCCTTGCGCGCCAGGGGCAATGACGTGGATCTGCTTGCCGAACACTTCCTGGCCGAACTCAATGCCCGCGCCGGCACGCAAAAGCGCCTGTCCGCGGTCGCGCGTATGATGCTCAAACAGCATGCCTGGCCGGGCAACGTGCGCGAACTGAAGAACTGCATCGAGCGGGCGTTCATCCTCGGCGACGAGGTGTTGGAGCCGGCTCCGCTGATCCAAGCCGGCGCAGCGCCGCGCGGCGGCGATGCGGCCGACAGCCGCGAGCGCCTGGACATTCGCGTAGGATCGAGGATCGAGGACATGGAACGCTCTTTGATCGAGGCAACGCTGGATCATTTTCAGGGCAACAAGCGCCGCGCGGCGGATGCCCTGGGCTGCAGTCTCAAAACTTTGTACAACAAACTCAATGGCTATTCTCAAAATCAAGAATTCGCCAGTAACTGAACGGGGGCGAAAAGGGTGTTATCAGTGTCACGCGTTTTGATCGCGGATGATCATGCGGTCGTCCGCGCGGGCTTCAAGCAGTTTCTGGAGAATGATTCGAGTATCACCGCGATAGGCGAGGCATCCACGGGCAGCGAGACGCTCGACCAGCTGCGCAAACAGTCCTGGGATTTGGTGTTGCTCGACATCCACATGCCGGATCGCAGTGGACTCGACATCCTGCGGCACATTCAAACCGGGCATCCGAACGTCAAGGTGCTCGTCATGAGCGGCTTGCCCGAGCAGCAATACGCGGTCAACGTGCTGCGCGCCGGGGCAAGCGGCTATCTGTCCAAGGACAGCGCCCCCGAGGAGCTCATGAAGGCGGTGCGCACCGTGCTCTCGGGCCGGCGCTACGTCAGCGCGGCGCTCGCGGAAATCCTGGTGGCGGATCTCGATGGCGATCCCGACAAGCCCATGCACGCGCGCCTGTCGACGCGTGAGTTTCAAATCTTCTGCAAGTTGGCGGCCGGTCGCGGCGTCTCGGACATCGCCAACGAACTGTCCCTGAGCGTCAAGACGGTGAGCACTTATCGCAGCCGGATTCTGGAGAAAATGAACTTCACGGCGAACGCCGATATCACCTCCTATGCGCTGCGCAATGGCCTGATCCAATAATTCGAAACTGTGAGAAATTTCCTACAGAACTACCTGGGAAGGGAATGTGGTCACGGCCGGAGCCGCGGCATTAGACTTGCGCGGGTGTGAACACTACAACTATGGACACAATGGCGATGACTGATTGCTTGCGAGTCTTGCTCGTCGAGGACTCGAAGGTATTGACCGAACGTCTCACGGAAGCGATTAGGCAGATCCCCGCCGTCGAGCTCATCGCCACGGTCGACACGGAGAGCGCGGCGATCGCGGCCGTCAAACGCGAAATCGTCGATGTGATCATATTGGACCTGCATCTGAAGCAGGGAACCGGTTTCGGTGTCATGCGGGCTCTGGCCGGCGGAACGGCCAAGCCGCGCATCGTCGTGCTCACGAATTACGATTTGCCGGAATACAAGAACGCGGCGACCGCGCTCGGTGCCACGCATTTTCTCGACAAGGCGCGCGACTACGGTCGCCTTGCCGAAGTGCTCCAGGAAATCTGCCAGGAACAGCTCGTCCGCCGCTGAAGCGACCGTCCGGTCGACCGGCAAGTTCTACCCGCCCACGCCGAAATTTCTACATGTCGAGTGCCCGCTTCGCCCTGGGAAACGACAGGCGAGCCTCCGCGGGGGGGCAATCGCGCTTGGCACGGCGCTTGCTCTAACACCAGCTAGACGCGTCGCATGGGCGGCGCCGAACATTCTCGGAGGAGAAACGCTATGAATTGGGATCGAGTACAGGGCAACTGGAAGCAGTTCAAAGGCCAGGTGCAGCAAAAGTGGGGCAAGTTGACCGACGATCAGTTCGCCGCAATCAATGGCCAGCGGGAGATTCTCGCGGGCAAGATCCAAGAGGCCTACGGCATCGGTCGCGACGAAGCGGAGCGACAAATCCAAGATCTCGCCAATTCGTTGCAGGAAGCCGCCGACCAGGCGCAAGCCGGCGCACACAAATTCAATGCACGCCATTGAGCGCTGCTTCATCAATCAGGAGTACATCAACGTGAACCATCATCGCATCACCCGTGCCGGCACCGCCGTCATTGCGATCGCGAGCATCGCCGCCTTTGCAGGCTGCGCCTCGACGCCGCCGGCCAACGACAAGATCGCAGTCGCCCAGGCCTCTTTGAGCCGTGCCGAGCAAAACGGCGCACCGGAGTATGCGCCGGTCGAGTTGTCGACGGCCCGCGACAAGCTCGCCCGCGCCCAGGCGTTGCAGGCGGATCACAAGTACATACCGGCCACCCAGTTGGCCGAGCAGGCCAATATCGACGCGCGTCTAGCGGAAGCCACCGCGGACGAACAGAAGTCCGAGAAGGCGGGCGCACAATTCGATGCCAGCATGCAGGCACTGCGAAGAACGTCGCTGCAGAACGCGAATCCCACCAATTGAGGTATGACAGATGAAAACTAAAATCCTGTTGAGCGGCGCGTGTGCGCTGGCGCTGGCCGCGTGCGCGGCGACACCGAAGACCGATGCGGCCCTGGAGAACGCGCAGACCGCCGTGCGTTCCGCCGAGTCCGATCCCAACGTGCCAAAATACGCCGCGCTCGATCTCGCCGACGCGCAGAAGGAGCTCGCCGCCGCACAAGCGGCGGCCAATGAGGGAAAAATGGACGAAGTCGATCAACCGGCCTACCTCGCCGCACAGACGGCCCGCCTCGCGCAGGTCCGGGCCAAGGGCAAGGCCGAAGATGCGCGCGTCGCCGCGGGGCAAGCCGAGCGTGATCGCATCTTGTTGCAGGCGCAAACACAGGCCACGGAAAATGCCAAGGCGACCGCCCAGATTGCCCTCGATCAGCGCGATCAGGCCGCCCAGCAAGCGGCGAGCGCTCAGGCGCAAGCGGCAAATTTACAGGCGGAGTTGGATCAGCTGAAAGCGACCCAAACGAACCGCGGACTTGTGCTCACGCTCGGTGACGTCCTGTTCGACACCGGCAAGGCACAGCTGAAATCCGGCGCCGAGCGAAAGCTCGATCAACTCGCGCAGTTCCTCAAGGATCACCCGGATCGTCGCGTCGAAATCGACGGCTTCACGGACAGCGTCGGCTCGGACTCCTACAACGAGCAGCTCTCGCTGAATCGCGCCGATTCGGTCAAGGATGCCTTGACGGCCCGCGGCATCGATTCCTCGCGAGTCACGACCCAGGGTTTCGGCAAGGAATACCCGGTTGCCAGCAACAACGACGCCGGCGGGCGTCAGTTGAATCGTCGCGTCGAAGTCGTGATCGGGAACGACAACAACCCAATCGCTCCGCGGAGCTAAACGGCGCTGCGACTGAGTACGCGCTCCAGGGGTATCACGGCCGTGACCGTGGTACCCCCTTCGGGCGGCGAGACCAGCGTCCAGGTCCCGCCGAGTGCGGTGACGCGGTGGCGCATCGCGCCCAAGCCGTGCGAAACCAGCACACCCATGCGCGCGTCCGGCACCCCCCGACCGTCGTCGCCAATTTCCAGGACCAAAAACTCGTCTTCGACCCGGACGATCAAACGCGCCTTTTTCGCCATCGCATGTTTGAGTATATTGGTCATGGCCTCTTGCGCGACACGGAAGATCCCGATGGCCGCCACCGGATCGAGCGTCGGTTCTTCGTCCGGAAAATGCTCGATGCATTGCATGCCGGTCCGGCGACAGGTTTCCTTGAATTGCCAGCGCAGCGCTGCAAACAAGCCCATGTTGTCGAGCAGCGTGGGCCGGAGTTCCTCGACCACGCGCCGCTTCAGGTCCACCCCGGCGCTCAAGGACTCGTGAATGCGCTTGAAGCGCTGCTCGATCGCCGGCTCGCTGGTGGGCAGTCGCTGCTGCAGCCACGACAGGTCCATGCGCGCGGCCACGAGAAGGCCGCCGAGTTCATCGTGCAGCTCGCGCGAGAGCGCCGATTTCTCCTGTTCGGAGACCTCCTGGAGATGCGTCGACAGTGCCGTCAGTTCGCGCGTACGCTCCTCGACTTGGCGCTCCAATTCCTGCTTCTGATCGCGCAGGTCCTGCGCCTGCTGCGCGCGCCGCCTTATTTCGATGAACACCAGGCGCATGGCGAGGACGATCAGGGCGAAGTTCAAGGCGCCGCCGAGCACCGTGAACCACCGCGACCAGACGAGGTCGTCGCGCCAGCGACGGGTGGCGACGGCGAGTTTCATCGACTCCGTCGTCCGCAGCGCCGCTACGACGCCGAGGATGCGGTCCATCGTGACCTTGCCCTCGTCGATGCGCTTGACGTCGAACGGCTGACTGCCGCGATTCTCGTAGGCCACTAGCGTCCGCTGGATTTCTGCGAGCTTTTCCGCGGTCAGTTGGTCGAGTTCAGGCGTCAAATCGGCATCAGGATCCTTCGCGTCCGCATAGGCGCGCCTGAGGCGGTCGAGCGCGCCGCCTACGCGTCCCGCGTCGACCGTGTACGGCTCGAGATAGATCCGCTCGCCGGTCAGGAGATAGCCGCGCTGCGCCGTTTCCGCCCCCGTGATCAAGGCGAGGTATTCGCTGAGCGACTGCTCGCGCAACTGCGAATCGTGCACCTGGGCATTCGCGGCTTCGAGTCGATTCTGTCCCGCGACCGCGAGCAGGAACAGTGCCAGCAACAATGCGAGCAGTGCAATCGGCGGGAGAACGATGTACCAGCGCCCGACTCGTCCCAACTCCTCGCCGAAGAACTTCATGCCGCCAGTCTCCGTTCTGGCCGGCCATAAGTCCAGGCAATCCAAGCCGATATGTGGGTCATTTCCTACAGCCGCCGATGGATGGCACCGATGGCTCGGTGCAGGCCCCGGGCGCAGCATTAATACACGACACATCGCAACTTCCGGTCCGAGGATTATCCCATGCTCTATTATGCCGTTGTTTTTTTCGTGATCGCGCTGGTCGCTGCTCTGTTTGGCTTCGGCGGTATCGCCGCCGGTGCCGTGGGCATCGCCAAGATCCTGTTCTTTGTCTTTTTGATCGTCGCGATATTGAGCGCCGTGCTCGGACTCGCGCGGCGAACGTGAACCCCGATTGCGCCGGCACCGATAATATAAAGATCTTGTCAGAGATATCAGGAGAATCGAGATGGAAACGACCTACGAGGGGTCCGCGGACAACGTCAGTCAAGCGTCCGACCGGCTGCAAACCGATTTCAAGAACGGCGCGAAGCACGTGAGCGGCGTGGCCGCCAGCGAGATTCAGAATCTCATCGCCGACGTCGAGGACTTGATCGGCCGGATCAGCAATCTCAAGGACGCCGACGTCGCACGCGTGCGCAACAAGGTCGAACAGGCCCTGGCGTCGGCCAAGGAGAGCATCGCCTCGGGTACGGATACCGTGCGTCAACAAGCGCGGCGCGTGGCGAGCACGGCCGATGACTACGTGCGCGAGAGCCCCTGGCAGGCCTTGGGAATCGCCGCGATCGCGGGAGTTGCGATCGGCTTCCTGGTGACGCGTCGCTCCTAGGCGCCCGCTCATGGATCTGCTGCGCGCATTGCCCGAGGCTGCGCCGATCGTGCTCCGGCACATGGCCGCTTACGCCGAATTACTGAGCGAGGACCTGGCCCGGGCGCAACGTGAACTGGCCGCCCGGATCATGGCGAGTGTCATGCTCGGCGTGAGCCTCGCGTTCGCGCTCGCGATGGTCTGCCTCGGAATTCTCGCCCGCACCTGGGACACTCCCTACCGAGTTGCCTCGATCGCATGGATGGGTGGCGCTTTCCTGCTCGTGGCCCTCGTCTGCGGCCTCATTCGTGCACGCATCCTGCGCGAGCAGGCCCCGTTCCTTGGTTCCGTCAAAGACGAATGGCGCCAGGACCGGATTGCCTTGGAACGGATCATGTCCGTCAATGCAGACTGAGGTCCCGTGAGCGCTGCATTCGAGAACGATAGAAACCGCACCGAGCAGCGGCTGGCGCAAACGCGTCAGGAACTCGTCGACCTATTCACCTCGGATCGGGCGGTGCCTGGACCGGGTCAAACATCGCGCGCATCTTCCGGCGAATTTCCGCGCAGCCGGACGATCCGGCTGCTGCTCGGCAAGCAGGGTCTCGGCGCGGTCGCCGCGATCGTGGGTGGCATCCTGGTCGCGCGCCCGGCGATTGCCTGGCGCTTGCTGCGCTTGCTGCCGATCAAAACCTTTGCGCGCACGATGTTCTTGCGCCTCCTTACGTCCCATGGATACAAACTATGAACAAACAGATCGACGCCGACACCAACTCGCCGCAGACGGCCCCCCATCTGAGCGACATCCAAACGCTACGGGATCGTGCGCGACAGCACATCAGCGCCGGCGCGGTCACGCCGAGCTATGACGCGAATCGCGAGATCGTGCTCAAGCTACTCAATGAAGCACTCGCGACCGAACTGGTCTGCGTGTTGCGCTATCGCCGCCACTACTACATGGCCGACGGCGTGCTCGCCGAGGCGGTCAAGAAGGAATTCCTGGAACACTCCCAAGAGGAGCAGGAGCACGCCGACCTCATCGCCGAGCGCATCATCCAGCTCGGAGGCGAGCCGAACTTCGATCCGACCGGACTTGCCTCCCGCAGCCACGCGGAATACAAGGCGGGAGTCTCCCTCGAAGACATGATCGTCGAGGACCTGGTTGCCGAGCGCGTCGCGATCGAGTCCTATCGCGAAATGGTCGAGTACATCGGCAGGCACGATTCCTCGACGCGACGCATTCTGGAGAAGATCCTCGCGGTCGAGGAAGAGCATGCCGAAGAAATGGCCAGTTGTCTCAAGGGCGTGCATGCCCTGAGCCGGACGCCCGGCTTCGCCGCGAAGCCCGCCGAGGGCTAGTTTTTTTACGCGACGGTGCGGCGCCCTCAACCCAGGACGACCCGCACTGCATGGCTGCGTCCATCGTCGCGCAGCGCGATCTCGCAGCAAGGCCCCGGCAGGGCCTGCCCATCCAGTTCAGCTTCGCGGATCCCGCGGTTGACACCGTGCGGGTTCGTGATGCTGATCAGGTAGCGCGCGCTCCGGTATCGATAATGAATTTCCAGGCTGGGCCAGGTCCGCGGGATGCAGGGTGCGATGCGCAACCGGTCGCCCAGCAGATGAAATCCCAGGATGCCTTCGATCGCGGTCCGATACATCCACCCCGCCGACCCGGTGTACCAGGTCCAGCCGCCGCGTCCGACGTGCGATGCGGCGGTGTAGACGTCCGCGCAGGCGACATAGGGCTCGACTTTGTAACGGTGGATGCTCGCACGCGTGCTGGCATGGTTGATGGGGTTCAGCAGCGAAAATAGCTCGGCGGCCATATCCCCGTCGCCGAGCATGGCAAAGGCAAGCGTCGTCCACATCGCGGCATGGGTGTATTGCCCGCCGTTTTCGCGCAGGCCGGGCGGATAGGCTTTGATGTAACCGGGGTCGTGGCGGGTATGGTCGAACGGCGGCGTGAACAGTTCGACGAGACCATCGCTGCGCCTCACCAATTGCGAATTGACCGCGGCCATGGCCCGTTGCGAGCGCTCGCGATCGCCGCCGCCCGAAATCACCGCCCAGGATTGCGCGATCGCATCGATGCGGCACTCGTCGCTCGCGACCGACCCCAGGGGTGTGCCGTCATCGAAGTAGCCGCGTCGATACCAATCGCCGTCCCAGGCCTCCCGCTCGATGGACTGTTGCACGGCGAACGCGTGCTTGCGCCAGGCAGCACCGCGCGCCACTTCGCCGCGCCCGTCCGCGGTCGGCGCGAATTCGAGCAGCGTCGCATGCAGGAACCAAGCGAGCCAGACACTCTCGCCCTGGCCGCCGATACCGACCCGGTTCATACCATCGTTCCAGTCACCGGCGCCGAACAGCGGCAGCCCGTGCGAGCCGATCGCCAAGCTCGAATCGAGCGCCAGGGCGCAATGTTCGAACACCGTCGCGGTCCGTGCGCTCGCGGCGGGAGCCCCGAAGGTCTCGTGCTGATCCGGGGGCAGCGGTGGTCCCTCGAGAAAGCTCACCAGTTCGTCGAGCACGGCGCCATCGCCCGTGATCTTCAGATAGTGGGCGACGACATACGGCAGCCAGATCCGATCGTCGGAAATCCGCGTCTGCACGCCTTGTCCCGTGGTCGGCAGCCACCAATGCTGCACGTCGCCTGCCTCGAACTGTCTCGCCGCTGCGCGCAGGATCTGCTGCCGGGCGAGCTGCGGCCGCGACAGGCACAACGCCATGACGTCCTGCAACTGATCGCGAAACCCGTAGGCACCACTCGCCTGATAGAACCCCGCGCGGGCCCACACGCGACAGGCCAGCGTCTGGTACAGCAGCCAGCCGTTCAACATCACGTCCATCGACCGGTCGGGCGTCTTCACCTGGACGGTGCCGAGCGTCTCCTCCCAAAATTCTTCGACGGACTTGAGCGCGAGATCGAGATCCTCCTGGCGATACTCTTCGATCAGTCGCAACGCATCGGCGCGCGTTGCCTCCTCGCCGAGCAGCAAGACGAACTCCCGCATCTCGCCGGGCGCGAGCCGCAGTCGCGTCTGCAGGGCACCGCAGGGATCGAGGCCGCCGCCGACCCGATTCGAGAGCGGCGCGCCCGAGAGCAGCGCCACGGGCTCGGCAAGCGAGCCGTGCCGACCGATGAATTCGGTGCGGTCGCCGAGCGAGCTCAACTGCCGGCCGCGCATGTCGATGAAGGCCGTACGCGCATGAAAGTCGGAATTCCAGGGATTGCGGGCCAGCAGGGCGCCGCTGACGGCGTCGATCTCCGTGACGATGAACGGCGCCATCTTGGCGCGCTGATTGCCGAGCACCCAGTCGACGTAATAGGTCAGCGACAATTGCCGCAGGTGCTTCGACTGGTTCGTGATGCGGATCCGCGAAACCTTGAGCGGGCTCTTGAGCGGCACGAATTGCAGCAGCTCGAGCGCAATCTCGTGCGACGTGTGTTCGAAGCGCGTATAGCCGAAGCCATGGCGCACGATATATGGTGAACTCTCGCGTATCGGCAGGGGCGTGGCCGTCCACAAGTCGCCGCTGTCCTCGTCGCGCAGGTAGATCGCCTCGCTCGGGATATTGCTGACCGGATCGTTCGACCAGCAGGTGATCTGATTCTCGCGTGAGTTCAGCGACCAGGTGCTGCCCGTGCCGTCCGCCGAGACTTGAAAACCAAAGTGCTCGTTGGTGATCACGTTGGTCCATGGCGCCGGCGTCCACTGTTGTTCGTCGAGCACCGTGACGTATTCGCGACCGTTCGCGGCAAAGCCGCCGAGGCCGTTGAAGAATTCGAGCGCCGGCAGCGCGCGCCCGCCGCCGATTTCGGGCGTCGGCTTGACGATGCTGGTGCTCAGGCGTGGCAGCGGTTCCGCCTCCCGCAGCCGCGCCAATTGATCGGCGAGACTGCCGCGCCGCGCGATCAGGATCGCACGCGCCGCCGTCTGCAGCAGTTCGCTGTTGAGCGGCGGCATGAGGTCGCCGCGCAGCAGGAACACCCGGCCGCGCTCCGGGCCATCCTCGTCGTGCACCCGCGTGCGCGCCGTGCGGATCGCGGCCTCGATGCCGTGTTGCAGGTCCGAGGCATACGAGGGGGGTCGATCGTTGAGCACCACGAGATCGACCGAGAGACGCTTCGATTGCCAGTATTCGTGGGCGCGCAACAGTTGTTTGACGATGTCGATATCATGCTCGTCGTCGATGCGAATCAGCACGATCGGCAGGTCGCCGGAAATGCCGTAGGTCCAGAGCAGAAGCTGGCTGGCTTGATTGCGCGCCAGGACGTCGCGCGGCGCCCGCAGCGCGGAATCCGCATAGAGCACGCGGTTCGCGATGCGCTGAAATTGCTGCGCCTCGTCGAAGTCCATGCCGAGATAGCGCAGCTGCACCTGGGCCTGGGTCCAGCTCAAGGTCCGCACGCGCTCGAAGGCGGATGGGTCGCTGTGTTTGTCGGCGAGCGCGATCGCCTGCTCGCGATTGCGCGCCACCATCGTCCAATACGCGACGCTCGCCGACCGGCCCGGCGCGATGCGCACCCGCCGCCGCAGGCACAGCACGGGATCGAGCACGACGCCGGTGGTATTCGACAGGGGCCGCGCGTCCATGATCGAGACCGCATCGCGCAACTCGCGGCCGCGGCCGAGGAAGCGCGCGCGGTCGGTTTCGTACTGCAGGCCGCCGATCGTCTCCCCGTCGACCGCGGTGACGTGCGCCACCCACATCGGCAGCTCGTTCGTCTCCTTGGTGCGCCGTGTCGCGAGCAGCGCGCCGCCGTCGGCCACGAACTCGGTCTGCACGAACAGCTTCGAAAATGCGGGGTGCGCGGAATCGGCCGCCGGTGCCGCCAGCACGATCTCGGCATAAGAGGTCAGTTCGATTTCGCGCGCGCGATTGCTGAGATTCGTGATGGTGATGCGCCGTACCTCGGCGTCGTCCTCGGGCGAGACGAGGATCTCCGTCGCGGTGACGATGCGCCCGTCCTGCCGGGTGATTTCGGCACGGTCCTCGTAGAAGGACACCTCGTAGCGATCGGGTTCGCTGCCGACCGGCTGGTAGCCGGCCGACCAGACCTGGCCGCTCGCGACATCGCGCAGGAACACGTAAGAGCCCCAGGGATCGCGGGTCGGATCCTCGCGCCAGCGGGTGACGGCGGCCGTGCCCCAACGGCTGTAGCCGGATCCGGCGGCCGTGACCATGACGCTGTAGTTGCCGTTCGACAGCAGGTGGGTCCGCGGCGTCACATGATGCGGCGAGTCGAAACGGCGCGGTATCGCCGCCGCGAGTTCGTGCAGCTGCGGCGTGGTCTGCAATTCGTCGGCCCGCGGCGTATCCGCGCCGGCGCTGCGCGGCGTGCGCTCCTGCAGCAGCAACTCGTTGGCCTGAATCATCGGCTCCATGCCGAAGCGGTTTCGGAACAGCCCGTCGAGCAGCACGTTCGCGATCGAGACGATGATCATCCCCTGGTGATGCGCCATATAGGCCCGCACCAGCACCACGCCTTCGCCCTCCGGCAGGCGCGAGGGCGTGAAATCCAAGGCCTCGTACCAGCCGAACTCGCCGCGGGCGCCGAGCTCGGCCAACTTGCGAAAATTCGCCAGGGCGGCGGGCGGATCGACCATGGCCGCGAGTGCGGTCGCATAGGGAGCGATCACCGCCTCATCGCCGAGGCCGCGCTGCAGTCCGAGTCCGGGCACGCCGAAACTCATGTATTGATAGGTGAGCTCGACGTCGCGGGCGTTGAACGCCGACTCCGATACGCCCCAGGGCAGATTGCGATCGACGCCATACTCGATCTGCCGTTTGACGACGAGGCGCGCCGTTTCGCCGAGCACGCTGCCCGGCGGATCGCTCATCACGAGTTCGGGCATCAGATATTCGAACATCGATCCCGACCACGACACGAGTGCCGAACCGCGGTCGACCGGGGTCAACAGACGTCCCAGCCGAAACCAGTGACGCACCGGCAGGTCACCTTTGGCGATCGCGATATAGCTCGTGAGTCGCGCCTCCGAGGCGAGCAGATCGTAGCAACTCGAGTCTTGCTCGCGTTCGACGACCCGGTAGCCGATCGTCAGGAGCTGCCGCTCCGGCTCGACCAGGAAGCCGAACTCCATCGCGAGCGCGAAGCCGCGACCGCGCGCGGCGAGCGTGCCGAGACGTTTGGTTCCCGCCTCGCGCGCCGCCTCTTCGGTGGGATCCGCCGCCAAGTCGCGTGCGTGGCCGACGACGTTAGCATGCAGCATCGTGGCGAGACGCAGCAGCGGGGTATCGCCGCCCGCGCCGCGTTCCTCGGTCAGCGCTTCGGCGATGTCACGCACGTTCGCCGCCTGCAGGGACAGTGCCTCGAGCCGCTCTCGGATGGCCTCTGTATCCGGCGTGGGCAGCGCCAACGCGGCCGCCATCGCGGCGAGCGCGTCGGTCAGCTGTTGCGGCGACACGCCATAGTTGCGCCGCTCGTCGCCCTGCGCACGGGCATACGCCGTCAACTGGTCGAGGCTGTCCTGGATGCCTTCGCGCCAACGCGTCACGACGCCCTGGCGGTCGATCGCCCATTGCCGGCAGGATTCGGCCAGCACGAGCAAGTGTCCCGCGAAGTTGCCGCTGTCGACGGTCGAGACGTACTTCGGGTCCAGCGGGCGCAGATCGTGGGTGTCGTACCAATTGTAGAAATGCCCGCGATAGCGCTCGAGACGATCGAGCGTGGCGAACGTCGCTTCGATCCTGTCGATGGCGTCGCGCGTCCCGATCCAGCCGAATTCGCGTGCGGCGACGACCGCGAGCAGATAGAGGCCGATGTTCGTGGGCGAGGAGCGATTGGCGACGACCGGCACGGGCGTCTCCTGGAAATTGTCCGGGGGCAGCATGTTGTGCTCCGGGGTCACGAACCGGGCGAAGAACGCCCACGTCTGCCGGGCGATGCTGCGCAGCGCATTGCGATCCTCCGCCGTCAACGGGCGGGAACTCGGGGTTGCCACCGGCACGCTGACCCAGCGGGCGATCAGCGGCGCCATGAACCAGGCGACGACGAACGGACCCAGGCTCCAGGGCAGGCGGTGCGCCAGGAAAACGATCGCCGCGACGACCGCCGCGCTCGCGGCCAGGCTGCCCGCCATGCGCCCGTAGAACCCGGCCGAGGTCGGCGTCTCGCGCAGGCGCGCCTGTGCCGCGGTCGTCCATTCCAGCAGCCTGCGGTGCGACAGCGTGAGTCGGTAGAGCGTGCGCACGATCGCGTCCGTCTGCCGCCACGCCTGGTCGGCGAGAAACACGAGCCGCAGGCCCGTCGCCGCGCAGGCCTCGCGGAAATCGTTGCGCAGGACCCGATAGTGATTGCGCGGCTCGAACTCGTCGACGCTCGGCCAGAGCCCGAGGATCAAGGACACCAAGGCGGGCAGTGCGATCGCGGCGACGACGAACAGAGTCCACACGTAGGCTGCCGAGCCGCCGGCGACGAGAGCGAGCAGCAGGAAGGCGCTCGGCGCGATCAGCGAGCGGCGCAGATTGTCGAACATCTTCCACCGCCCGAGCGCGGGCATGCGGGAACGCATGCCGAAGATCCACGGCAGCAGCTGCCAGTCGCCGCGCGTCCACCGATGTTGGCGCACGGCGGCGAGATCGTAGCGCGACGGAAATTCCTCTACGACCTCGACGTCGGAGGCAAGGCCGCAGCGGGCGTAGACGCCTTCGAACAGATCGTGGCTGAGCAGCTGGTTATCCGCGACCCGACCGCGCAGCGCCGCCTCGAACGCACCGACGTCGTAGATGCCTTTGCCGGTATAGGACCCCTCGCCAAACAGGTCCTGATAGACATCCGAAACCGCGAACGCATAGGGGTCGATACCGGAGCGGCCGGAGAAGATGCTCTGAAAGATCGAGGCCTCCGTGCCCACGGGCAGCGCGGGTGTCACGCGCGGCTGCAAAATTGCATGGCCGGCGACCACGCGTTGCGAGGCGGCATCGATCACGGGCTGATTGAGCGGATGCGCCATCTTGCCGATCAGCTGACGCGCAGCGCCGCGCGGCAGCCGTGTATCGGCATCGAGGCTGATCACGTAGCGTACGCCCCGCGGCACTTTGGGAGGCAGGCCGCCCACGCCGACGAAGCTCGTCTGCGCGGAACCCAGCAACAGCCGGTTGAATTCGTGCAGCTTGCCGCGCTTTCGTTCCCAACCCATCCAACAGGACTCGCGTTCATTCCAGGTGCGGCGCCGATGCAGCAGCAGGAACCGATCTTCACCGGCGATCTGACCGTACAGCGCGTTCAAGCGGGCGATTCCGGCGGCCGCCCGCTCGAGCAAGCCCGCATCCCCCGGCGTCGACTCGGTCGCTGCATCCAGCCAATCCGACAGCAGCGCGAAGCGCAGGTCGCCGTCCTGGCTCGCCAGATAATGCACTTCGAGGTTCTGCACTTGCGCGTCGATGTCGTCGGGGCCGGCGAGCAAAGTCGGTACCGCGATGACCGTGCGAAACTCCGCGGGCACGCCGTCGGCGAACTCCAGCGCCGGCAATACCGAGGCCGCGCACAAGTGGGTGACCCAGAGGTTCACGAGGGCGACGGCGACGTCGGAGGCCAGCAACAGGGCGCAGATTCCGGCCAAGGCGGTCAGCGCGGGCTGCTGCAGTCCGAACCCGCTCGCCCCCCAGGTCAGGGCCAGAATGCCGATGCTGAGCAGGCTGATCGCGCCGACATAGGCGCGCAGGCCCGCGCGGCGCGTGCCGCGGGCAAGGCGCTGGTTCCAGGGTGTGCGATAGCCGACCGCGAGTTCGAGCGTCGCGCGACCGTCGGCGACCAGATAGTAGCCGGGTTCCCGCCCCCGACCCGCCGTCTCGGTCTGCTTGCCGAGCTCCAAGGCGCGGCGCGTGATGTCCAACTCGCTCTTCCCTGAGCCGCGCGAGAGGTCCTCGATCGCGTGGCGGTACAGGTCGCGCGTCGAGAAATCGAGGGCGCCGAAATGGCTCTCGGCGCGCAATAATTCGTCCACGAGGCTCACGCTCTCGACGAACTTGGCCCAGTCCACGGCTGAGATCAGTTTCAGGCTCGTGATCACGTTGCGCACGCTGACATTGCTCGCACCCTGGCGCTGATGTTCGGCGTGCACGATCTCGTCGGCGCTCGTTCCCTGGGCGCCGAGCTGCTGATGCAGCCACGGCAGCGCGGGCGTGGTCGCCGGATCATGGTCGCGCAGACGCTGGAACAGCTGCGCCGCAAAACCCATCGGCAGCGGGCTACCGGACAATTCCGCGAGCCGTGCCGCCTTGACCTCCGCCAGGGCCGTATCCTCGTCGAGCAGCAGATCGGCGAATGCATCTGCATCGGCGCGCAGCGCTCGGCGATGAACGATGCCGGCCGCCAAGCGGCGCAGGTTCTCGATCAGCACGACGCGCATCGTGATCGCGACCGCCCAGAGTTCGCCGATCGTCAACGGCTGCACCTGTTGATAGGCGCGCGTGAAGCGCTGCAGCGTATCGAGTTCGAAGCGGCTGTCGGTATGGGCGATCAGTGCCGAGCTGAATCCGTAGACGCGCGGACAGCCGGCGAGTTCACCGCGCGCGAGCTTCGGCAGCTGACGGTAGTAGCCCACCGGCAGGTCGCGCCGGATCGCCCGCACGTGCTCGTCGATGATGTAGGAGTTGTCGACCAACCATTCGGCCGCCGGTGAAAACGCCTTGCCCACGCGCGAGTCGGCGACCAGTGTCTGGTAGGCGCTGCGCAACACCGCGGCGTTGTCGCGCAGGCGGCGATGCAAGGAAACCCCGGCCAGCGCGTCCGGCGCGAGTTCTTGTTCGCGCGCGAGAATTTGCGCATAGTGTTCGAGTCGCTCGACGCTATATAGTTCGGCGGAAATCGGCTCCTCGAGCGCCGATACTTGTGCATACCGCATACGCGCACGACGGCGCAACCCGAAGTGGTTCAACTGCGCCTCTTTGCTTGGTTGTGCGATCCGGACGGACACGCAGAACACTTGCAGTATTTGTGCCACG
>Ga0116230_10001168_pt1 | contig 24518 bp, 26 predicted proteins | sample S1TSphfallax_3_FD_88678 | JGI IMG/M metagenome (GOLD analysis project Ga0116230, IMG submission 88678) | Host-associated microbial communities from peat moss isolated from Minnesota, USA - S1T2_Fd - Sphagnum fallax MG | ecosystem: Host-associated > Plants > Peat moss > Unclassified | place... | reverse complement strand
GACTACGGGTCCCTGACGACAGGGAAAACAACAAATGAAACCTAAGAATAATGGCCAAAGTTTGAGATTTAAGTCAAAATCTTCTCCACCCTACGTATGTTATATTTGTGGGAAGCTAGATCATAAGATTTATGCTTGTCTCCACCAAACTATGCCGCATGTTTTGTTTAAAGATAAGGTGATTACTTCGATAATAGAAGTGGAACTAAAGGAGGATGTTTTCGTAAACATGGTTTTGGAATGACAACTAGAAGCAAAGCCTTAAAGGAGGTGGTTTTCAATGACATAAAATTAGTTAAAAAACAAAACCCCTATCAATTGGATTGAAAGTGAAAAGTTGCAATTTTTTTTTGTGAAGATGTTATCCATTATTTTGAACAATAAAATCTTCTAATTCAATTACCACAATAAAAAATGATCAATGTGGACTTTAGTACTTCATTGAAACAAAGCCTCCTACTAAAGGATATAATTCTAACAAACCCATTACTACCGTCTAGGAGATTGGTAATCAACTATTGGAGAATAAATGTACTTTAATTTTAGGGCAATTTTTCAATCTAACACTAGACTTGATGAAGTATGTGTTCTTTAAACTCTCCCCAATAATGTTAATAAAAACTTTGGTATCCAACCCTACCATAATTCTGGTAATTGTAGACGTCCAGATGGTAATCATTCAAGTTCAAATTGACAAAAATATTGTTGAAGATGTGTTCTTGGATAGTGGTTTTGGAGTCAACATCATAATTGAAGAATTGAAGAAATGATTAAAACTACCAATTCCCAAACTTGATCCTTATAACCTTAAAATGGCAAGTCAAATCATAGCCAAACCTATAGGATTGATTAAAAACCTCAAAATTCATGTCCATGAGATTCTTTACATAATCAAGTTTATAGAATAATTTATTGAATGTTAGCTATTCCATGTTGCTAAGTAGAGCATGGTTGAAGGATGCCAAGGTTTCCCATGATTGGGGAATAAACTTGATTACCATAGTAGGTAATGGGATTGTTAGAACTATTATTGACAGCAAAAGATTGGATGGCAATACAAAATGCCTTGAAATACTTTGTTATAACTTTGTGAACAAGATTATTAATGAGGAAGAAAACATATTGGTTGTCACAAAACTTGACTTGTTTACAATTAGCATGATGAGTCTAATGATCAACATACTAAAAATGATGATAATCAATAATAAATTCAATTTAATATTATTAATTAATGTCAAATGACTTCTACATGAATATAAGGGCATGTTCAAATGGAGTTATCACAACTTGAACCAAATCAAGTTTGACACTTCCATTCCACTTGCCCATCAAACTACATATGTACTAAATGAATCAAAATTATGAACTAGCAGTCAAACAAAACTTGGACAAACTCTTAATTATAGGATTCATTGAACCTATGGATCAATTTACTCGGCTATCACCAATTGTTGTTGTACCAAATACAAACATAGAACTAAAGATTTGCATTGACTTTCGCAAACTTAATTTGGCACCAACCTTTATCCTTTTCCATTTACTAAAAAATATTGGATTTAGCAACATGCCATGAAATTTACTTTTTATTGGATGGATGTTAAAGTTATCATCACATCATGATTATCCTTGAAAACATGTATAAAACAACTTTCATTACTAATTGATAAACATTTGTTTAGATAGTTATGCCTTTTAAGTTGAACAATTAATGTCCCACCAACTTACTAAAAAACTATTAACATAGCTTTCAAAAACTACCTTGGTAATTTTATGAAGTTATTCTTGGATGAATCAATGTTTTCAATGACATGGTCGAACACTTATTGAAGTTAAGGTTTTGATTCAATAAGTGTCAAGAATTTGGTATTAATTTTAATAAAAAAAACATATTTCTAGTTTATTAATTTGTAGTGATTTTAGGCTACATTGTCTTTGAGGAAGAAAAGCTTCCAAATCCCAAAGAGGTCATGGCCATTGTTAATATGCCACAATTGAAAACCCCATGCAACCATTACACCAATATGCATCAAAGTTTGAACTATGTGGTTCACTAGATTTTGAGTGAAATTTGACAAACTTACCATGGTAAAACTGCCCAACCCTTTAGTAAACAAGGACCGATTGTTATGGACATGTGAATTCACTAATAGTTAATTGGATTCACCAATAGTTAATTAGATTCATTAATAATTAAATCAATAATAATAAATGTATTAATAGTTAAATCGTCAAAATAAATTCATTAATAATCAATTACGAAAGCAAGTTACACACCTAAAAACCTTCATTAGGCTACTTAACTTAAGCAAAAAACTTGGCCCATCTAAAGACTTAGCCCACCAACCTAAAGTGCAAATGTGAAGGTTTGAACCTTTGACCTCCTTTCACTTTCATGTTTAAGGAACAAGTCTTTAACAATTGAACCATTATTTAGATGAATGATATTTTTTTGTCACACATATTATTATCCACATATTTTTTTACTTTAGGTTATTTTCGACAATTCTTGATTTAAAAAAAATTCTACCAAAGGTTATTTTGGGCTATTATTGGTTATTACATCATAAAATATTTTTGGTTATTTTTATTATTTAACCATAGGTTATTGTTGGTTGTTTTAAGTTATTTTACCATAGGTTATTTTTAATTATTTTATCGTAGGCTATTTTTGGCTATTTTTGAGTATTTTAAATTATTTTAAACTATTTTATAATAAGTTATTTCCAATTGTTCTTGGTTATTTTAAATTATTCTACCTTATGTTATTATTTGTTATTTTATCATAGGCTATTTTTAACTAGGCTTGGTACAAGTAAAAACTTGTCCTTTTCGACTTCCTTCCCTATGTAATAAATATTGCTTTCCATTGGAAGACTATTTTAACTTAACATGCTTAAGCTTCAAATTCAGATGGGATGTAATGTGTCCACCCTAGGTAGCCCATAATTACATATAGTAAAGGACGTCGGGATGAAAGATCATTTCATCCATCCGTCCCCGTCGTCCATCCATCCAATCCATTTGTCCTATCATGGTTTGTTTACTCCGATAGGGTGGAGAAAACAGTGGAGTACAGATGCGGCGGATGCTTACATATTATCAACAATTTCTACTTGCCTCATGTTGATGGTGTTGGGTATGCTAAATAGTTGAAAGGATTTTGTTTTGTATCCTAGAGTTTTTTCTACCAGAGAAGTCAAGGAGATATCACACTATTTTTTAGATTGAAATCACTCGGCAGACATCTAAGGGCTCCCCTCCTCATGGGGAAATTTTATGCTCATTCATCATACAATGTTATTGTATGCCTAAATTTGACCCCCATGAGCTTCATTTGCAAGTGAAAAAAACCATAGATTCAAGGGAGTATGATATATCTTTGGATTTTTCATGGCAATATAAGTTCTTGTCTCAAGCTTCCACATCAATTACAATTTTTCAGATAGGCTTTTCTCTTAGGTGTGTAGGGTTTAGTAAAATTCTCTCCTTTAGGCTTCTTCTTTGCAACCCACAACCAAAAACTGTTGTTGTCCTCTTGCACTCGAAGTTTTTTGTGTGCTTACAACTAGACACATTGCTTTGAAATAGTACAGAAAGGAGCAATAGGAGCTGCTGTTGAGTTTTAGGCACAGACAATAGGCAACAGATAGGTACAAGAAAGATCATGGGATCAAAAGCAACACGAGTAAGTTTCATTGAGTTCCACATCATAGGTTCAAGAAGTTTCATGGTGTAAGAGAAAATCCAACCGAGGTTTTAGTAGGGACGATTGAAGAGTATGTGAAAAAGCATTGTGGGATGCCCACAAGAACTTTGCTGGGAAGCTGCATTATGTTGGAGACAACAGGAAAGGGGGCACTTGGGCCTCTCATGGGGCTCTTTCACTCCTCTTCTCTTTCCTACATCCATGAAATGCAATCAGCTCACCTATAAGCCATGCTCAAGGACAAATATGCGTTGGAAACTTGCATCACCTAAACAAAAAGCACTAGAACCACATAGGATGACAAGGGAATGACTTTCCACCCACCATTTTGAGCATTTGCCTTTCCTGTTCTTACTTTCTCCTCTCAATTAGGACCTTGCGTGCCAACAATTTTTTATGTTCTTTTTCAACAATGACTTCAAGTTTAGAAAATGGTTGATTCTGCCTAAAGGGCCTATCATGTGTAGGTGGTTGAATTATGCTAATAGCACGAGGATTTAACTAAGAATTTAGGAAACTTTGCAAGTGTTTTTTGTTACCATCCCTGTAGTTTGAGCTTTGAAGCTTTGCCTGCTTAATTTTTAGAGCATTTGCTGTTGGGTGCTACTGAACAAGGATCTCTCACAATGTTGTTGCAGTGAACCAAACTCTCCAAACTTTCCATTCAAAGAGTTTGTTTATGTTTGTAGATGCACGCACGCACCTCATGGAGACGGTGCTGATGATGATGCACTTGCAAGCTTGGTGTGTGCACCAAATCACTGGTGGCCTCTGAGATGTGATGAGCACTCCTAGACACTCCACAACTTGGAATTCCTTCCAACTCATTGCTTGATTAGAAAAGTGCCAACATGGAGTTTGTAGCATCCAACCCCAACCCACCGAAAGATGAAAGAAAGTTACATGAGGTTGTCCCACCAGCATGTTATAATTGAGTGGATTGTTCCAGAGGATGGATGTCTCTAATTCTGTTGCTTTCACTAACCTACATGCCCCCTAGACCTGTAGATTGCACTTGATAGAACTTCTCAAGTGCAAGATATTGCTCTTGTGGTTGGTGGTGGTGGTGTTGGTGGTGCAGATGATGTGTGAAAGAAAAAGCTAAGTTGTTGCACATGTTATCAGTTACAAAGTACTCCAAGTTTGTATAGTCAATACTGAGGTCAAGAGCAGTAGCAACATGGGGATAAGGAGTTCCCCATGACAGAAGAAAAAGATCACAGCCAGAAATTTGAGAGTCATGACATCCCAAGTTATGGTAGTCATCTTCCAAACTACCAAGGGACAAATTTTGACCTAAAGAAGAAGAAGGCTACTTGAATCTCTTTGATATAGTAAAGGACGTCTTCCAAATTTGCTGCTACCACTACATTACTTTCATTGCTTTGTTCTTAGTTCGCATGCTCTTTTACATCCGCAAAACGACTATATGGCTCAGAGATCAAGTCCAAGTAGACCTTGAAATCACTTTTAAAAATCTTTGTGAGGGCACATCATTGAGGGCAACAAGTGAATGGTTTCCTCTCTCTGGCTAGATTTAAGCTCTAGCCAAGCAAAAAGTTTCCAATGGAAGATTGATCCTAATGTTGCAATGAATACCCTAGATCCTTGACAACAACAGCAGCAAGGTAACTTCGGGATGTGCCAATTCAAGCAACCTCCAAGATACATACACACACACACGACACCAACAGACAAGTGCAGGAGAACCTCTCCCCCCCCCCCTAGATTTTGATATCAATATCAACAACAAGCCTAACGTATATTTTCTACAATGTCTGAAGACATACAAAAACGTATGCGTGCATTCATTGTGCAGCATGGTAGTGTTTTAGCAGCTTTGGCGACCTTTCATCAACACCTAGAAGGTCAGTAGAATGATGAGCAAACTGATTCTTTGGAAAATCATGTTCCACATATTAATGTTCCAACATAATTTAATCAAGACACATCAGAATCTGCATGTGAACGTTGTAATCGCCTACTAAAAAAAACATGTGCCAAGCAACGTACAGAATCAACGGGGCCATCTGAAACGCCATAAGAGCGAATTAATCGTTTGTGTTGAAAACGGTGAATTGTACAACAAGCAGTAGCATGTGCATAACCTTTTCTTGGCAATGATGCATTACAATTATTTGGAGACGAAGATGCGTTAGCCCCAGCACGATGGGATTATGGAAAAATGGACACAATCTGTGGATTCTGCAATGCGAAAATGTGGATCAAAGAACAATTAGCAAAGTCAAACAACAACAACCCACAATTTTCTCTATGTTGCGAGAATGGCAAAGTTTTCTTGCCGAGTCTTTTTGCAACACCGCAAGAGCCAAAAGTTATTTTAACCAACAAAGAGAGAAGTGTCGTCAAATTTCAAGATTAGATTCGCATGTACAATTCGGTGTTGGCATTCACTTCGCTCAGTGCCAAAGTTGATGAATTGGTAATAAGAGGCATTGGACCATATTCCTTTCGCATTCAGGGTGAATTTTATCATAGAATTGGATCCCTGTGTTCTGTCGAAGGACAACGTCCACAATTTGCACAACTATATACATTTATGATATGGAGAATGAACGTTAAAACCACCATGCCGTTATGCCATTGCTTGATCCAACAACGTTGGATCGGTTGTTGACCATGATGTATAATATCAACCCTTATGTCGAAGTGTTCAAAATGGCAAGGGATATGATGGCAACAAAAGGTGCTCCCACGGATCTGAAATTGCATCTCATTGCTTTTCGAACAAAGGATGCCCACTGATACAATGTGTCGACAACTGATGAAGTCGTTACATTGATGGTAGGAGATGGTTCTGAGGCTGTAGATAAGCGTGACGTCGTCGTTGCTTAGCAAGCTGATTCGTTTCAGCACATTTCCTAATTACATGTGGGATACATGGCTTTACATTATTCGTTGCTATTTCTTTACGGTGAGGATGGATGGCATCCGAATATTCCATTCAATGGTGTTGTTGCTGATGCAGATTTGGATGAAGACCATGTGGAAGAATATGAACATCAAAGAAAACATTATAATGTGATAATGGCCGAATTTTATAGTTATCAACTTTAACATTGAAACACTGATGGCATTGCATTACTTCGGGGTGATCGATTGAGGACATTGTGGATGCTTATGTGGCTATTGAACAAAACCGTTTGAGGTATCTATGCTTGAACCAAAAAAAACTTTGTGCAGATTTTTATCAAGGCTTTCAGGACGCCATTGCTGTAGGTGACAATAGTGTTGCTGCCATTGGACAAAGGATCATTCTACCATCTTCTTTCATAGTAGGTCCACGTCACATAGTTCAGAATTATCAAGATGCCATGGCAATTTATAGATGGGCCCATTGCCTGGATGTGTTTGTTACATTCACTTGCAATCCCCAATGGCCTAAGATCAAAAGAGCATTGTTGCCTGGACAACAACCTTAGGATCAATTGAATTTGGTAACCCGAATGTTCAAAATCAAGCTAAGGAGTTGATCAATGACATTCATAAGAAGCATATTCTAGGACGCATGATTGTGGGAATCTATGTCATTGAATTTCAAAAGCGTGGGCTACTGCATGCACACATTTTCATTTTCTTTGCCGAAGATTACAAGCTACACAGGGTCAAGGATGTAGATTGCATGATTAGTGCTGAACTTTCGAATCCAGAGACAAACAGGTTGGCCCACGAAACGGTTGCCAGATGCATGATGCATGGTTCGTGTGGAGTTGCGTTTCTAAATGCCCCATGCATGGAAGAAGGCAAATGCAAAAAACAATATTCACGCAAGTTTTAATCCGAGACGGTGGCGGATGTAAATGGATATCCTATTTATCGACGTAGAAATACGGGTTGCACACTTTTGGTTCATGGCATTGAATTGGACAATCGTTGGATGGTACCGCACAATGTCTATTTGTCGACCAAATACGATGCGCACATCAATGTTGAAGTTTACAACAACATTCGTGCAATCAAATATTTGTTCAAGTACGTTTATAAAGGACATGATCGTGTAACTATTGAGATTTCACGCCAAAACAACAATGCCACTGAAGGGAATGTGGTCAAAGTTGATGAAATTAAAAAATATCTCGATTGTCGCTATGTATTTGCATTGGAAGCAACGTGGCGCATTTTCAAATTTGATATGCACGAGCGATTTCCTGCCGTTGAGCGTCTGCAATACCATTTGCCTAATCAATAAATGGTGTTGTTCGATGATGATAATGATGTGAAGGAAGTGGTAGCACGGTGAGCCATTTCCAGAATGATGTTGACGGAATGGTTCAAAATAAACCAAGAATTGGAAGTTGCACGAAGCCTAACGTTCAATCAATTCCCTCAGCAATGGGTGTGGAATCGGAAGTTGAAGCGATGAACAATGTGCAAGAGAGGCTTTGCCATTGGTCGCATGTATTATGCACAACCAACATCGGATGAACGTTATTATTTGCGAATGTTGTTGAACTGCGTCAAAGGTGCCACATCCTATGAGCATTTGTGGATAATGGATGGCACAAAGCATGACACATTCAAAGATGTGTGCATTGCAATGGGTTTGCTTGAAAATGACAATGAATGGCATCAAGCCTTGGAAGAAGCCAGTATTTGGGCCTTAGGATGACAACTACGTGACATGTTTGCCTCCATGCCGATGTTTTGTGAAGTGACGAATCCCAAACAACTATGGGATACACATTGGGAGTCTTTGAGCGATGACATTGAAGCAATGACATGTCGCGAGCATGATGATCCAGCTGTTACCTTTTTTGAGGATGCGTTAAAGGATTGTGCGTTGTATGAGATTGATCAGGTTCTCATTTGCAATGGACATCGCCTGGAAGATTTTCCAACGCTTCCAAAGTCTAATTACGTCCCTTCTGTTCATGGAGGAAACCAATTGGTCCAAGAAGAATTGGCTTATGATCAACATTCATTGACCATAGATGCAGATAATGCAGAAGATAGGCTCAATGATGATCAGCGTAGTGCATATGAAACTATTTTGAATGTTGTGACAAACAAAGAGGGCAAACTATTCTTTGTGTATGGTAGTGGTGGAACTGGCAAAACATTTGTTTGGACAACAATTTTGTCTTGTCTATGAGGGCAAAGCAAAATCGTGCTTGTAATTACCTCATCAGGAATTGCATTTTTGTTGCTTCTGGGCGGCAGAACCGCCTATTCAAGATTCAAGATTCTGATTGATCTGCACAATGAGTTGATTTGCAACATCACACAACAGATGAAAGTGGCCGAATTGGTGCATAAAGCTGATTTAATCATTTGGGATGAGGCATCGATGATGCATCGTCGAGCTTTCGAAGCTATTGATCGGACCCTACGTGATTTGATGCAATTGGATGATGCATAGGCAACTCAAAATCTTTGGTGGGAAGAGTGTGGTCCTTAGTGGGGATTTTCGATAGATCCTGCTTGTTGTTCCTAAAGGAGGACGAGAAGACATTGTCAGTGCACTGTTGCCTCAATCGCATCTTTGGTAATATGTTACAATTATTCGTTTTCATATCAGCATGCGAGTCATGGCAGCCAATTTTGAAGAGTAGCGAAAGTTTGCCAAATGGGTGTTGAATGTTGGAGACGGCAGTTTTTTTGCCATTGTAGAAGAAGAAGGTGTCGATCCAGATTGGATCAAAATTCCATCCCATATGAGTTTGCCAGCAGAAGATTGCAACTTAAGAGGATTAATTCGAACCATATATCTGGATCACTAACTCCACTATGGAGATGCCATGTATATTATGCAATGTAACATTCTGGCACCCAAAAATACTGACATTGATGAAGTCAACAATGTAATTCTAGAATTGCTATATGAAGAATTGCACACGTACCTGAGCGCAAATTCTTTGACTCCAACATAAAAAGGTGCAACTGTTGTTGTAGGAGTTTCAATGGATTCATTGTATCTAGTGGAATTTTTGAACACTTTACAATTTAGCGATATCGCAAATCATAAGCTCGAACTCAAAGTGGGTGTGCCAATCTTTTTGTTGCGTAATCTCAATCAATCGATAGGATTGTGCAATGGTACGAGATTGATTGTCAATAGATTGGGTTAACGTGTCATTGAAGCAAAGATCATCATAGGGAACAATGTTGGCAAACGTGTGTTCATACCCCGCATCATCATGTCCACCTCCGGGACTGATTGGCCATTTGTTTTGCATCGTCATCAATTTCCTATTCGAGTGACATTTGCGATGACAATCAACAAAAGTCAAGGTCAGACATTGAACAACGTTAGGGTATATTTGCCATCACTGGTCTATTCCCATGGTCAATTGTATGTTGTTATTTCACACTTCACAAGCAGTGCAAACATCAAGATTTTCAACGGCCAGGGTCCCTATGGATACATGCGGAATGTCGTATATAAAAAGGTTTTGGAAATGTAGTTTGTAATTGTAATTTTGTAATATGTACCGTCAAAAACACACACTTGTGCATTAGGCACAAGGTTCATACTAGTATCAATAACATATAACATTGGGCCTTGCGTTTAGTGTGGTAGTGTGATTCATATTAATTAGTTGTGGGGACCCCCAAAGTTCAATTTTTTTTTTCTTTTGTGATGAGCATCTTTGATTAGCATATCACAAAAACATTTAATCAAGCTTTGGACAGTCCTAGAATAAATATATTGTAGTCTCTGACTGAAACCATGGTATATCCATTCACCTCTCCTATTAATTAGATGATGTGCCTCCAAGTTCATTTTTTTTTTTTTTTTGCAATGAGCCAATTTGTTTAGCCCACGACTCAAAAAAAAAAAAAAATATTTAGGCTCCCCAAAATAGAAGGTTCTATTTTGAAGTATAGAGTTGGGCCTCCCCTTTGACCCACCTATATAGGTGAAAGGAGGACAAAATTTGCCAAAGCATATGGGATAAAAGTGAGGTGCTATGGAGAACATGTTGGGGAACTTATTGGGAACTTAATGGGAACTAGTGGGGGGAACATATTGGGAACCAGGGACAAATGAAAAAAAATCCTTTCCCCATCCAAACTTCAAAGGAAAAAAAGCAAGGCACCTTGAGTGCCTTCCCGTTGGCTGCATAAAATTTCTCTTCCCAAAGGGTTTGTCACCATTTTTGGCCCAGGCTAATACCCCTTACAAAGAACACCCCACCTATCCTGCTGGCAGAACTATTTCAAACATGGGGTGTACTTATTGGGCTGCCTATATAGGTTAGAAGAGTATATTTAAGGGGAAATGATAAGATAAGGTGTTATTGGGAACATATTGGGGAACACAATGAGAACTTGAGACACATGTTGATGGGAACATATTGGAAACAACAAAAATCCAACCTCTCTTCCCTCTCACTCTCCCTCAAAAGACAAAAACCTGGGTCCCTGGGGTGCATGTTGTTGGCTCACCTCATTGGGTGCCAAGAATTTCGGTTCCTATTCTGGCTAGGTCGTGTTGAAATTCAATGGGAGTTTCTGGCTGGTTTAAGAAATTGGTTGAACATTCGGTGTGGTTCTGAGCAGGGTTCTTCAAATTCCTGAAATTATATCTAGTTATGACGGTGTTTTTCAAAAGAAGTCCCAATTCCAGTTTGGTTGGGAAACTGGAGAGTGGATTGATGAGGAGCCCTTGACTCTGGCCCCAAACCCTCAACCTATCCAGCAGGATGGTGGAGGCAATCACATGAAGTACTAGTACATCAAGTGGTTGTACAGTGGTTATTGGTGTGGGGAGCAGCTGCCTCTGGGTAGGTTATGCCAATGCAAGGTTCAGGTTTTCACCTGTGACTTTCTTTTCCATGTGCTGATTAGCACTTCCAGTTTTTCCTGGATGAAGCTCTCCTTTCAGATCCTTTCATTGTGGAAGTTTTGCTCTGTGTCAGTGGAGAGTAGTATCAGAGCATTTAGCTAGGTTGGTGATCCAGCTGCATTAGTTTTTCCTCTTGGGATTAAGTGAATTAGTTCATGTTACGGCTGCACATGTGAAAGAAAAAGTTGAGGCAATTCTCTATAGGAATTCCAAGTTGCGACATGAAGATTGTGACTATGACATCTGGAGGACCCAGGTGTTTGAGTGAAAATGGAGACAGAATTCGAGCATTGGCTGTGTGCCAGTCCTTGTTGATTAAGATGGTGAATGCAGAACGGATGCTTTCACACTCAACGAAGGTGAAGGTATCTGTTGCTGGCATAGGCATATTGCATCACTCAGACCTACATGTGACTCACTCCTCCAAAGGGAGCTTTAGCTGGGCCTTTGACTCAGCAATAAAATACAAGGTGTTTGTAGGAAAAAGGTGGATAATGCTAGAGCAATGTCAAGATGTTTCAAAATCTGATGAGCTTAGAACCACTATTATCTAGGATCTTATATTCTACAAGAAACATTGATGTGAACTTGGAGACGTGAACAGATGGGTGAAGAAATATGTCTGTACATCCAAATCTCCCAATGGACATTCTTTTGCATAATTTCTTTCTGATACTGCTGTCCGTGTTGATTGTGCTTATGATCTTCTGATACCATCTTTTGCTTGAACTCATTGTTCATGGGAACAAACTGTAAGTTGTGCCTCTTCCCCTTGACAAGGTGACTTCTCTTTAATAGCCTCTTGAGGAAATTTGTGCACAAATAAGCCTACACTGATGATACTGCATTCTATGGTCATTCAGCTGCACAATTCATTGTAGAAATCCTTAACATAGTATGCTCAAGTGCTGACACTTGATGCCATGAGATGGAACCACAAGCACATGGGAGCATTTTTCAGCACCAATACAGAGAAGGAATCAGCAACCAAAGGTGCAGCATGTAAGAAGCATTGTAGCTCATGTGAATGCTGCAAGTTTTTGGAAAACCATTCATATTGCAATGACCATTGTCAGGTGTGTGAACAAGAGCTGTATTGCTTATAATCTGTAATCTTCTTGCAAGTAAGAGACACACAGAGAATGACGTTCAAGAGGCAATGCTAAAAGCTTGAAGAGAAGGAATAACTTGCTTAAACTTTGCAATTCAGAAGGCCACAGCAGTGCTGATGCACAAGCACCACATCCACAGCACCAGGCACTTAGACTAGATCTTGATCTCAGACCTAGCCCTAAGTGTTGCACAAGGGTTTTCATGACACTAGAGATGAGCAACAATCCCTTTTTCATTAAGCTTGACTACCTCAATGAAAGTGGGAGTGATGCCCTCAACAAGTGCAAATCAGACTTTTTTAAACAAATGGGATTGTTTTGCAGCAAGTAGACATTAGGATAAAGAATTGAGATAGTTAAGTAGTAACTTGTCAGTTTTTCTCATTTAAAATCCTGACCAGATTATTTTTGTGGGTAACTTGCATTCCAAATATTTGGATTTGTGCCATTGAAGGTTGGTATTTGGTCTGCCTTACAATGTTCTGACACTTTGTGGGTTACTTTCATAAGGTTACAACTGCATTCATTGTTGTTTTACCTTCAAATAGTTGTTGTGGAAATTATGAATTTATGAGATTTATTTGCAATCTCATAAATGCAAAATTTCCCTGGTCTTTACAAAAAGCTTAAGAAATTGAGTTCTAATATTTACGTTGAAGATGAGTTTTGTGACATCAAAATGGATGGACTTTGTCATTGCAATAGTCATATGTTGTGGAACACAAGTAATTCCATGGTCGCAATCGCAACCATGAAATTGCAATTCCAACAATCAAAGTGGTTTTTGTCAAAAGTCATCACAAAAGATGCGTGTGAATTCATGTCAACATTGTTCGGTGCATATCTACCTGTTTTAGGTTAGGTTTGGCCAAATTTTGTGCCTTCCACAAGTTGTGGAATGATTTGTTGCACTAGGCTATATTACCTACATGCAGATAATACCTTGGTACCCTTTCATGTCCATGACCAATATTCATGATGGATGGACATGAAAAGTTGTGCCCAGAAAGCTGATTCCTTCCTAGATCACATATTTCTTTCATTACATTGCCTTGCAAAGTTGCCTAGCAAATTGCAATATGTGAAAATCCAAAATTGCCTAATATACAAAGTTGCCTTATATAGGATCCTTTTCCCTGCTTTGTACACTGCAACATTTTGTTCACTACATTTAATAGCTGTACCCCAGGCAGTTCCACTAGATGACATTAACTGTGCAATCTCATAGATATATGGTTTAAATGGCCGACTACTAGTTTCATTTTACTAACCACAATACTAACTGGAATATAATGTTGTAAAGTGTTCTTTGATGTGAATTTAGCAGAAATTTCAGGCTAAAATTTGTCAATGTTGTGAAGCAAGGGAAAATTTGATAACATGTGAATATAATACAATTACAGATATCCTGTTAAAAATATGAACTAATAAGAGCAGGAATGTTACACAAACAATATGAATGTCATGTGTAATTGATGGTATTTGGTGGAAAAAATCATTACTTTGTTGATAAATTGAAACATTCATGTCACACAATTATTATTGAAAAAAATATCATACAATTGAAATGCTTGTTGACAAGCCAAACGATGTTTGTGGAAATTTAGCTGAATCCGTGTTATTAAATCAAGGATATAACATGTAACCTCAAATTAAACAGTTATAAATTGAAATAATCAAAGGAAGTCACTTGAAAACGTGAATGAAATCTGTTAATGAACATGTGGCACAGACACAAAGAACAATGATTTTTTTGAGTTCAACTTTGTGTCCCTTACAGGCCATAACATCTCAAAATATGTTTGGAGTTTTGACCTTTAGATAGGCCCTTTGTTCCCTTTGTTAGTGTGGAGTCTTGGGGAGAGAGAGAGTATTTCAAGAAAGGTTCCACAAGACAAAAGATTCCTTGGGCTTTCTACATTGTTTTTCATGCTCTTTTTCTTTCCAGCACTTGCTTATCTTTTGCTACTGGTGAAATGCTAGTGAAATCACTGAGATACTAAACTTGTCCTCAGTTTAAGTTGGTGACCTCAGCTTCCTGAAAACACAATAAGGAAGCCATAGGAAAATAGGGGCAAATGTGGTGAGTAAATTCGAAAGCTGTGGGCATTATTACCATGCCTAAGGATTCTAACTAAACTTTTTTTTTCTTGTGATATCTGGTAAGCATCAAGAACAAGGACGGCGGGTGTTTTGCAAAATTAAACACCCTTGGTTTTTAAAATGCCCACCCTTTGCGGGATGAAAAGTTTCAGTGAGGAATGTGTCCTCCAATTACACTTAAAACAATCCTCCGAAAAGCTGAATGTGGACAACACTAGTGTGTAGACAAACCAGGAGGAAATTGAAATGGAAATAACAGAGGAAAAAAGCAGTCAATTTCTTTCTGTAGGAGTAGGGTCGGCCTCTCAACCCTTCCCTGTTTGGAGGTGTCTGTCATTGGGGCTACTGCCCTCACATCTGGGCATCTTCAAACAAGGAAAAGCTTCTTAAGGCTACCCTTTTTCCTTCATATATATATACAAGATGATGATATAGTGCCCTAATCATGGCATAAGATGTCACTGTTCAGGGACTAGAAGGAACTGTGTTTTTTACACACAGGAGAAGTGTCTATCTTCAGACTCTTTCAGGATTTTTGGTACCTTCCACCTGGCCCTTCAGGTGGGGGACATGTGCCTCAAATTTCACGCGTGTTTACATTTTCTTTTGAAAACAAGGGGACAAGTCACCTTAAATTCTAAAGTGTCTAAAGTAGACCATTCTTGTGAAAAATAATTGTTTGAAAAGCAAATTTTGGGGCGGAGTGATCAACATCTAGGAGTGTTTTTCTAGACAGATGTTCAGGTTTGCATCACCTGAAACTCAAAGTGACACCTTCTTGGTGGAATATGCACAAAAATTGACACATGGGATCTAGTCTTCTATCAAAACTAAAACCTTGAAAAACACAACTCTTTGAACATAGGTTCATTTGCTTTAGGTAGACTAGTTGAACTTTTTTGAACAATTGGTAAGTAGTTTGAACTTTATAGATAATCAATGTTTTTTTTTTGGGTAAAGCATTGTACCTATACAATCTCCAATCCAAAGTTACAAATATATGCATTTGTTGGAAATTAAAAATGGAATGAAAATGATTTGGTTTGTTTTCTTTGGAAAAAAAGATTTGTGCGATAAGTTTAAGCTTTGTGGGACCTCATGGACTGAACTTTTCCTGAAGGAGAAATGAGGCTGTGATTGTTCAGCTATTCCTTCTCAAGGGTGATATTTGTGGGAGATTGTTTGTAACAAGAGAGCGAGTCCAATTTGGACATGAAGAGAGCAATTGTTGTAGAGTGTGAACTTGAGACAAAAAAATTGTTGTAGAACGCAAACTTGTAGGAGAGCAAGTGTGATGCATGAATTGTGAGAGAATATCAACATGTGTGCACCTAAGCTCTTGTAACAAGAGACAAACCTGAAGTTGTGGGAGAATGATTAAGTGTGCACCTAAATAGTTGTAGGAGGATATTGATTTTGTGGATATGAAAAATAAATTGTTTTAGAGCATGATCTTGTAAGAAATTGGAGTGTGAACTTGTGGAGAACATACTTTGAAGGAGTGGACAAGCAATTTGGTGCTTTTCATGAGTGTAAGAGTGCAAGGTTATGTGACTATTAAGCTAGATTCATTAGTTAATTTAAAAATCTAAGAAATTTAGTTTAGTTGTGATGATCGTGTTGTTCACAAGGTTTTTTGGGTGAATGCAACATGTACACATGAATTGTAGGTCCCATTTCATTATAGCTAGAAGCTTAGACAATCTAGATGGACTAGATAATTTAATATTAAAAACTGTCCCAATTCCCAACCCAAAACAATTAGAAAAATTAAAATGTAAACAAATATAAACAAAGTTGTCCACCACCCCTAAATTTTTTTTTTGGGATAATGAAACTAAAAGCTATGCATGCTACTCATAGAAAATGAATCTAGTAGTGAAAGGCAATGGGAATCATCAACTAGGATATATTAAGTTTTACTCAATTTAGTTGTTTGTGTGACCACAAGAAAAAAATTCACATTCCATGAATCACCGGTTCCACAATGACCCATAATAAATTAACAAGTCCAAACAATTATATTTTAAAAAAATTGAAAAGGACAATTGTTAGATCTTGTTTTCTTTTGTGAATTCATTGGGGTGTGGGTCCAGATTTGTTTACTTTGCATTTATGACTATTATCCTTTTGGGGATCTTTTAATTTTTAATATTTAAAAAAAGTTAAAAGATTGTTCTTGGTTGGGTTGTTGGCATACTAGGAAAATATTTTATCTTGGGCATGAAGAAAGAGCCATTATGTATCATAATCATAACCTTGTGTTTGGAATTGAGGTTAAAACATGAAAAAGGAAATGAGTTGAAAAAATGTTTTGGTACTCAAGCATAGTCATACAAGTGTGGGAGAATATAAAGAAACAAGTGTCAACATTTTAAAGTGGATTCTCACTTTGGGGGTTAAAAGTTTCATGAATGTGTCAAATTTTTAGTTGGATAATATTTCAAATAACAAAAACTTATTCAAATTGGGCCTTTTATAAACCATTATAAAAAATTAAATAAAAAGATATTGAAAGTGGCCTCACATTCTACATTTGGGGATTTGAGTTTACAAAAGTTATGACCAAATGAATGGTCGAAAGTCAAATTGACATTAAAATTCAAAAAGTAAAAATAAAAAGACTTTTTATTGGAACATGCAATATGGTGTTGGAAAGATTTATTCAAAGGCTATAACGTTTCTTTTGAAATCTCATTAATCAAAGTCCATATGTAAGATCTATGGGCTTGTAAAGTTACAAGACTCATAATTTGATAAAATTGAGATTTTTTGCCATTTCAAAGTAGTCATTATTACCAATCATAGAGTATAATATAGGGAGGAGAATGATGATTTGTCTTAGGTTTAGGTTGTGAGTTTTATAAAAGTTTGTTGCCCTTGGCTTGTGTATGCAACATTTAGGCACCACTTTGCACTAACCACCCTCTTTCTTGATTTGTGTAAATTACCTTCACCTTGAATTCACATTTGTGAGGTCATCTTAATATCATCCCGAAGCTTTCACCTTCTTTCTTCATGGGAATTAGGGAATGCATGCCAACTTTGCAGTTCATTGCAAAATCAAGTTTAATAAAAGGTTTTTACCTTTTATATCACTTGACAAATGTAGAGGTGTGTCATTATGGGCACTTTTGTGATGTTGTGTAAAACCATGTCAACATCATTAATTGGAATTTTTGTGAGTGCACGTTTTAAGAAATGGAAATGCAACTATTGTGAGTAATTACACATGGGAGGTGCCAAAGGGGTCATATAACACATATTGGAAAGTTGACAAGTGTGAACATCTTTGCAACTATCCCATGTCCTTTTTATTTTTTGGAAGATTGGAAGTCATGGGATCACAACTAAATGGGCATAAGGATGGTGAACTATGTAAGTTAAAGACACTTTTTGTTTTTTTTGGGAAGTATCCATAATATATACCTTAATATATTGAATCCATGAATGTTATTTAAGTAAATGATTAACAATAAGAAGTTCTTTGACTTCATTGGATAATATTGAAGAACCACATGTTTTAATATGCATTTAGGTACATTTTTTCAAATGCAAGTATTTAGGACGTGTCATAGTTTTGCAAAATAAAGTTACTTGTGCATAAAAGTAAGACATCAATTATAATTATTATACTTTCAAGTTGATAAAGGTCTAATGTGTATGGATATAGTTTCAACTTTTCATATTATAATCATAATCTATCAAAGTTTTAATGTCAAACCATTTTGGAAAATTTAAACAACTACTCGATTTAAAACATATTTTTCATCCAATTTTCTTATATTATTTTTTTTCAAAATTTGTGTTTAACTTACAATAAATTCAATGAAGTGTTTAATGATTTCATAATGCAATTTAAATAGGTTCTTAAAAACCTTTCTGAATATTAATGTTGCAAAATAATTATTTTTGAAATTAAATTTTCTTAGGACTATTTTTTTGGCATACTTTATCATGCTTGGACCCATATGTCCATGAATTTTGCTGCAAATGTACTTCAAGATATTGAAAAACACACCTTTCACACCTTTTTAAGACCAAAGTGATTGTATAGGAAGTTAATCAAGCCATACACTAGAAGAAAAATATAAATTTTCAATTAAATTTTGTGATTATAAATTAGTCATACCCCACATATACAACTTAAAAACATTAGTTGCATAATTGAAGTCACATCCAACATATAGTCACAAATGATGACATCTTTTTTATGTCATCATAGTCCTTGGATGAAACATAACGTCAACAAATACATCTTCATTTGTTGACAAAAAAATGTGACTTGTGACTATTTGCCACAATTTATAATTAAAATGGTCACCAACCCCTTATTGCCATGTGACACAATAATGCATTTTGAAAAAATGAAATGAAATAATAAATAAATCATATTTTTATAAAATTCATAATTTCAATAGTCCATATTTGATAGTCTTAAATTGATCCACATGGCCCAATTGATTTTTGCCATGTGGCATGATAATTGAATTTTGAAAAAAATTTAATAATTTTTTTTGCATAATCCATTTTGGATGGTTATAAATTGTGACACGTGGCATAATACCAATTTCCCACATGGTGTATTAATTAAAATTTTACCAAAATATACCAAATTACATATTTAGGTACGAAGGGAAATAAGTAAATAGGTCGTTAGATAGATTTTAAAATTTTATTTTAGGTTTAACCTTTAAGGTCAAGCCTTTTTGATAGGCTCATTCCAAATGTGTGTTTTCAATCCTCTAAATGCATCTCATTATATAGTTTACAAGATTGAAGAACAAAACATATGGGATAAATTTATAGTTAGAACTTAGTTGCATATTAATTTGTGACTAAAACATTTATCCGATATCTTTTGTTGTTTTTTTCATGTTGTAAATTACATATGTTAATCCTCCCACCTCACATAACCTTTCCACATCAAAATTAATTGACATATCAAATTTTATTTTAATATAAAAAAATGATATTTAAAATCTAGAAAAATTGTTTGAAGATGAAATTTAACATTTAAGTTCTGAAAATTAATATGTGAATTCTGAATTTTTTAATTTGAATATGAAATTTCATAAATTTCATTATGAAAATTGATATTTCAACTCTGAAAATTATTATTTGAATATGAAACTTGATGTTTAACTTCTAAAAATTCTTATTTGAATTTGGAAATTAATATTTCAATCCTGAAAATTGTCATTTGAATATGAAATTTGATATTTGAAATTTGAAAATTATTTTTGCAATTGAAAAATGATATTTCAATCCAAAAATTGTTATTTGATTATGAAAATTGATATTTCATTTCTAAAAATTCCTATTTGAATCTAAAAACTGATATTTCAAATTTAAAGATTATTATTTGAACTTGAAAATTCATATTAGAACCTTTTTTTTTTGGTATTCAAAAATTGATATTTCAATCTCAAAATTGATTTTTGAATTTTGAAAAATGATATTTGAATTCTAAAAAAATTATTTGAATTTCAAAATTGACATTTTATTTCTGAAAATGTTTATTTGAATCTGAAAATTGATATTGAAATCCCAAAAATTGCTATTTGAATACGAAATTTGATATTTTAATTCTGAAAATTGTTGGTTGCAACTGAGAAGTGATATTTTAATTCTGAAAATTGTTATTTGACTCTGAAAATTCATATTTAAATTCTGCAGATTATTGCTTGAATTTAAAATTTGTAATTTGAATCTAAAAATTGATATTTCAATTATGAAAAAAATTATTTGAATTCAAAAATTGTTAATTGAATTTAGCAATTGATATATCAATTCTGATAATTTTCAGTGGAATTCAGAAATTGTTATTTGAATTCGAAAAAAATTATTTCAATTTGTAAAGTTTATTTGATTTTGAAACTTGATATTTCCATTCTGAAAATTATTATTTAATTAAAAATTCGAAATATGGAGTAATTTTTCAGCTTTGAATAACAATTTTCAGAATTCAAATTTCTGTTTCTAAATTCACATAATAAAATTCTCAGAATTTAAATATTATTTTTCAGATTCAATAAGAATTTTTGAATTCAAATAAAGTTTTTCATAATTGAAATTTCAAATGTTAGAATTGAAATATCAATTTGCAGATGCAAATCTCATTTTGAAATTCAAATATTTATTTTCAGAATGCAAATAATAATTTAGAGATTCAAATAATTTTTTTTAATTCACATATTAATTCCCCAATTTAAATGAAAATTTTTAGATTCAAAAGTGATCAAATTCATATAATAATTTACATAATTGAAAACCAGTTGTTTAGATTGAAATAATAATTTTCAGAATTGATATATGAACTTTCATATGCAAATAAAAATATTCAAAATAAAAATAAAATATTTCTGTTGCAAAATAAGAATTTTCAAAATTGAAATATGAATTGATTTCAGGTTCATGCAACTCTTTTGAAATTTGAATTGAAGTTTCAAAAAAATTGGGTATAATGGGTATGAATGGCATATTCCATTGCATTTGACATTGTGATTGTTGTATTTGTTTTGTCATGGATCAAGGGTGTTACAATAGATTGGTTATGTCAAGGAGAAAGAAAGTTGAGAAGGTTGTTGAGAATATCAAAACAAAAAAAGGTTTTTTTTTTGAAAAATAATATCGCCAAATGGCAAAAATTCACCACAAAAACCACATTGATAAAATCTTTAGGGTGAAAGCACAGTCAAGTAGACCACCAAGTGTACTTTTCAGCCCCCAAAAAAAGTAAAAGAAAATTAAGGTAGGGCCTGCTAGGGGCTGATGCTGTGCACAATTTTAAAAGTCAATTTAAGTTGCATTGACTTTTCAAAGGGGGTTTTCAAAGGTGGGGTTTTTTGTTCAAAATGGTCATTGACTCCAAGTAGGCACACAAAGTTGTATATTTTGTGCATATGAACTACAAAGTGACCTCTGTTGTTCCATTGCAAGAAAACTTACCTCCACATTCATGCCTGAACATTATAGTGGGGATGGTTTTGGCGGCTTGGTGTCCAGGATGAATTTATTTCTCTTGTGGTTTCATAACATCAAGCTTTGTTGAAGGGAGGTAAGGACTTGATGAAAAAAAACTTGTTTGAAAACACATGTGGTTTGTGTCCCACCTCTAGCACATTTGTAGAGTTTAAGATGCAAAATTTGAACGATTGAGTAGACATTTGTTGTTTAGGATTACAACATTTCAGGAACTGTTAAGTTATTTGGTTGAAGATTTTATTTGTTAGTCAATCTATGTTTCTCACTTTGATCTTGCAATTGTTGTTTAGGGTTCTAATGGCCACCTATTTTGATTTGATGAGTGAGACCTTGAAAAGGGAATCATTCACCTTGCTTGATGGCAATGTGAAAGAATCAGTGTTTAGACGACAAAAGGAGAAACTCCAAAGAGTTAGCGAGACTTTCGAATGCACTTTTTGGAGTTTGGAGGATTTTTCTGTTAAGTTGGAACTGAATAATTTTGGCATCAATCCTTGCCATGATATTGACTCTAGTGTTGTTTCTCATGAGTAGCTTATACAAGTATTTGGGAAGAGGCATACCAACAAGTTTATGGTGAAGGTGAGTGAACATATGATTGTAGAAGAATGTGATTTGTTGAGCCGATTGCATTAGGTTGTTTATGCACATCTTCTAGCAAATGGAAATTATTTTGGCATTTTCCTACAAGGTTGGCTTACACAATGAAATGGAGAGAATGTGAATTGGATTCAATATGCTTTTGATTCCACCCAAGAGCAGATGAGGAGAGCCAATTGATAGCCACAAACTTTTAAAACACTTTGTGGAAACATCATTCGCACCAAACAGCCATGTGAGGACCTAAGTTTTGATCAAAGTGGCTTGGGCAAATCAAGTGATGATGATTGTATGGTTTTGGAGGGTCTAAAACATTTTATAGTTTTTTTGCCATAACATCTTGCAACTATGAGGAGGTTGTTATAAAATACGGAGTGTAAAGAATAAGGTTTTGCACCAAAACAATTTCAAATGACCTTCGAGGAGGAAGCATTGTTTTTTGAAGTGTAGATGTTGAAGTGGAATCTTCTTCATAAACAAAAGTCCCTTAAAGAAGCTCAAGAGGATTTTGGAGAGCTATAGGTGAAGCTTTCCATGTTACATTCCACTCTCAACCTGCCTCATTTTGATCGCCTTAGGTGTAAGGTAGATTCAATGTCTCCTAGTCCTACATTGTTATAAAAGTTAGCATCCATGGACAACTTGCAAGATTTGGAACAAGATTATAAGATTTAAGAATTTGTTGTGAAAAGCAAATTTAAGAGAGTTGAAGTTGGGGAGAGACAATTTACCCTTGCTTCTAAAAAATTGGAGTCATATTTTACAGAGTTGGATTTGTTGTAGTATAAGAATGTTCAAAGCAAAATTTGGATTCGGGGTTTGTTACATCAAATTCAATTAATGTCAAATGGTGATGGAGTAAATAACAAGCTTCTTCCAATTGAAAATCCTTTGGAATTACTAGAAGGTATCTTTGACTTTCTTAAGATCAAACATTGTCCCATCTGTGGGTTTTCTTTTGCTTGTTACAACCTATCAGTTACGTCTTGTGGGTGTACATACCATCCTTTCTGTCTTGCAGTTTATCTGGAAACCAAATTTGCCAAGTGTGCAAGGCCTAGTTGTGGGAAGCCATTGTCCATGGATTGGATCACAAGTTTTGGGTTTAAACACATCAATTTAACATGGAGGGCACCAAAGGTGGAGAAAGGTGTCACAACTCATGCTGCAAGTGCCACTAAAAGTTTTGCAAGCTCAAATCCCATAGATTATAAGCATAAGTTAAGCCTTCCCTATTCATGTTTTAGAAATGTGCAGTTCATTTCATTTGTTACTTGAACATGGTTATATTCAGCAATTGTGAACTATTTAAGTAAATTGTGAAGTTACTAGTTGTTCAAGTGTAATATACTTGCTGGACTACATTTGTAATGTTTCATATGAACATTGGTAGACATGAATGTTAGCCAAACTTATAAGTTTGGTTGATGTAAAACATTGAACTGCAAAAGTAAACTAGGATTATTTTTATCCTATTTATTTAGTTGCAAGAATTGATTTATTTGTAGTTGATAATCTAAACATCAACTACAACAAATCAAGTAGATATGGGCTTACATTAGATTCAAATGTGGGTGCTAAGGTAGAAACTAACCTTGGTAATTCTTGTAGTCACTTTTAGGTACTTGGCTTATTTTGCTTATTATTGTTGACAACAATTGTACAAGTAGTAAGTTCATGATACCTTCATCAATGTAGAGTTGGGGTTTCTAGAAGTAGAATCACTAGTAGAAATCAGCCAAAATGTAATTAGTCCATTTACGACTACATGCGACTTGTAGTCATTTGCGACTAAATTTGGGAATATTGCAACTACAAGATCAAATTTCAACTATTTTGGTCATCCTCACAACTATGATGCAACTATTAGAAATTTCATCCTAATGGTTGGATTGATTTTACATTTATTTTCATCCATTAATAGGTTGATATGTCCCATTAGTCGCAATAGTCACCAAATTAGTTACATCCTAAATGTATTCTACAATGACATAAGGGTGTATTTTAATGTATGTATTAAAATTATATATAATATGCATATGTATGTATACTATTCATATAATGAATCTCAAAATTAATATTTGACCTTTGAATTTTTTATTCAAATCTAAAAATTGTTATTTCAATTGTTTAAAACATTATTTGAATTTTAGATTTTGGATTTGAACATGATATTTTCAATTTAAATTTAAAAAGGCTT
>Ga0116230_10001166_pt1 | contig 24538 bp, 20 predicted proteins | sample S1TSphfallax_3_FD_88678 | JGI IMG/M metagenome (GOLD analysis project Ga0116230, IMG submission 88678) | Host-associated microbial communities from peat moss isolated from Minnesota, USA - S1T2_Fd - Sphagnum fallax MG | ecosystem: Host-associated > Plants > Peat moss > Unclassified | place... | reverse complement strand
TCTTTACCCACGAATGTTTACCAAATTACACTGTTTACCAATTAAAATTCTATAAAATTCTTTAAAATTCTTGCTTCTTTGGGCTTCCATAACATTCTCGCACCAAGAATGTCATAACTATGATAAATATTAAAATTTTCTTTTAGTGAAAAAATAAATGAAAATGAACGTTTTGTCACAATCTTCCTATTATTTTGAAAAATATTACCAACTTTTGAGGAAAAACATGTAGTTTAGAAAAATGAAAATACAATATATTTGCCCCAAGTCAAAACTTTCATCCTTTAGGTTTATTTAAAAATAAACAATCAAAGGAACTAAAATTTTCAACATTATTTTATGAACAACCTCAACAATTTTCTAAAGGATTTTATATCAACATATAGTTAAATGGGAATTGCTTCATAGATTTGGGGATTTTTCAACCAATATTTCATATATTTTCCTTAAATTAACAACTAAGGTCTACATCTAAAAAGTCATGAATTCTAATTGGGTATAAATAAGAAGAAAAAAATGTGGCAAAACCTTAAAACCTTTTCATGTTTGAAATAAACCAAACTTGGATAACACTTTCAAATCATTCCTAGTTTTTTGTGATTTAAAAGTCTTGCGTAATTCATTTGATTATTTTGAGAGGTTACAAAATAATTTATTTGTAATGATTTGACAACTTGGTCCTCCAACATTTTTTGTGACTTTTACATTTTTTGAAATTTTATGGGATCCTTTATTAAATCTTTACACGCTTTACATGTTAAAAAAATAAATCTCCTAAATAAAATACCTTCAATCTATTCATGCATAGTAAAATTAGTTCAAATTGGCCATGTTACATGTGCATGGTATTATGATCATAAAACATTTTCATTTCACAAACTTATGATGAAGGATCATTCTTTTTTTGAATCCATTTTTATTCTTTTTTTGGCCTAGGTAGAAAGAATAAAAAATTGTGGTAGTGAGCACAACCATGGACTTTTATGGATTAAAAAAGCACCTATTTACGAAGTGCACACAAATGAAAAAATTGAACAATTTGTAAATATATGTATATTTCTTGTGATGCATCATTATTAAGAAATTCATTACAAAAAGTACAACTACATTAACATGTAAGAAGAAAAACCGTGCTGTCTATAAATTTCATCACCCATTGCCTCCCATGGATGAAATGAAATCCTAAAACCTCTTGAAATAAATGGGAATAATCAATTTTTTAAAAACAATTATATACACAAATGAACAAAATATTTCAATCCTTGAAAATATTTTTTAAAAATGAAAATATATTGTTTTTTGAATTTTTGGATTCTTTAACTTTGATGAAAATACATACATATCAAGTTTGAAATTTTTTTGACAAGGTCACACATTTTTTAAAAAATGAAGTCCTATAACCATAAAAACCAATGCTTTTAGTATACACATTAGTCATGATATGCAAATATAGATATTCAATTTATCTTAAACTCATATGTAGCTATAACATATTGCACATCAGACATGAAAAAAAAAGAGTCAATAACATCAAAACTACAATTTATCATACAAAAATGCATTGAAAATAAAATAGATGCAAACACAAAAATTCAATTAGGTAACATTTTTTTTAATGCTTAATAAGTGGTTGTTCAACTTGTTATTTACATTATGATTTCTTTACCATTATATCATTCATCTTTAACATTTCTATTCATCAATATTTTTCCTTTGGAAGAATGTGCTTTTATGTTAAAATCACAAGTTGCATTAAATTAATCAAAACTAGATTTAAAATATAATGTGTTCATTGATCATAGAGAAATATATTAATCATCCTAGACATTATGAATCATTGTCATTGTCAAAGTTAGTATCTTTTTATAACATTAAAAAAAAATCTAAATGTCACAAACCCAAAATTATTAGGTCTATAAATTATAATAAATATAATAAATTTTTATTCAATGAGAATGAAATTTGGGAAGCCTCGTAATTATTAACACTCGTAATCATCAAAGAATGGCTTGAATCTAGTGCTAGATAACACCTAGAAAAATAAAGAGGTTTCCTATTATGGTAGAATCGACCGAATTGTTATTCTATAAAAAAGCGATGGATAGAACTGCCATAAAACAACTCATCAACAGATTAATTGCTCACTTTGGTATTACATATACAACGCATGTTTTAGATCAACTCAAGAATCTAGGTTTTCAACAAGCTACTCAAGTAGCTATTTCATTAGGAATTGATGATCTTCTAACAACACCTTCCAAAAGTTGGCTTATTCAAGATGCAGATAATATATTGAAAATTGATCAAGAAAAATGTATTCACCATTTAGAAACTCATAAAAATCATAACTTGGAATTAATTTCACATGGCATGATGCATATTCTCAAGTACATAATGGAATTTTTAAAATTAGATCCATTTTAAACTACAAAATGCCATATCCATATACAAAAGAAATAGATAATTAAATTGATTCAAAATCAAAAGCATCAAATCCATTTAATATTTGGAATGACAACACCACTATGAAATAAATGATTCACATTGTACAATTCCCATTACAAACAAATCAATGTTGAACAATATGATTTATAATCCAACTTTTTGATTTAATCATGTATTGTATCAAATTAAAAATCACAAACATTAGAAGATTATAGTTTCACAAAATCACCATATTCCATGATGATGGAAGAACCTAAATATTGTAATTTAATAAAAAAAAAATAAATGAAGAACAAACATTAATATTTCATGACATTATGCATAGACAAAAATGTCCCTTGATGAACACCAATTTAATTTTTTTTGATAGGGGTGTTGGAACATGTAAAACTTTTACCACGAAACTTATAATTTAAAGATTATTATGATTATACAATAAAGAAATATCTTTTAGACTTAAGAAAAACCAAAGCATCATTCATGGCATCAAAAAGTAAAGTTACATTCAATATTGATGTTGTAAAAATATATTCATTATTAAACATACTTGTCCAACAATCATTATCAAATTTATCAAATTTATCATTAGATTCATTACAAAGGTTGTCATGTTGATATGAGCCACTACAACTTATTATGATAAATGAAATATAATTTGTTGGTGCAAAATGTTTAACTTTATAAATAATAAGTTAAAGGTCCAATATAAAACATATTGAAAAAAAAAATTTGTGGTCGTCTCAATCCTATCATGACAGGTGATTCCTATCAAACACCCCTTGTGAAAGATAGTTGAATCTTTCAAAATATTAAGGATAAAGTTAATGGATTAACACAAAACAATTGGTAAAGATATGTCCAATGTTAGGACTAAATATTCAATTATGTGATAATTTGATATACTAGTCATACAAACTTTGACTAAATTTTGTATTGTGACATAAAATGTAAAGGATATTCAATTTATAGATTCAGTTTTTTAACAACCACCCAAATGTTTTATTATTTCATATTTTTTTATACAAATAAACTTGTGCAAAAAAATAATGAGAATGCGTTCAATAACACATTAGGTCCCACCTTTATTTTCAAAGCAATGGACATTAATTACCCATCATACCCACCATTTTACAAACTTTTAAATGATCTAAGCAAAACTACAAGTTTACATTTATAATTCATATTAAAAAATATATGTTAGTTAAATTATGTATTGGTAATCATGCAACATTGGAAGGATCTAATGGCATATTTAAGGAATCAACAACATATAATGACAAAACCATAACATGGATAATGTTTTAAACATTGAAAAAAAGGGTGTTTTGCATCTCGCCTTGGAACTCGTTGTATATACAATCTCATTTTAGTGCAACTCATTGCAACAACTCCTTTTCAACTACTATGCAACTCCCCTACAACTATAACCATAATGTCATGTTGATGTCACTTTTCATCCATTCATCAAAATCTAACATGTGGCATTATGAGGATTTCTAAGTGATTTTGTTTTGAAATATTGATATCCATCATCCATTATGATTATTCATATTAAGTGGCCTTAAATTATGACATGTGACACAATAAAAAAATTACCATGTGGCATATTAATCAAAATTTGGAAACATTTATATATATGTAAGTAGGTCGATACATAGCCATAGGTAGGTAGAAAAGTAGGACCTACTCACTTATTTAAGTAGGCAAGTATGTAGAAATGTAAAAGGGTAGGTGAACTAAAAAGTACCCACATAATTTTTAAAATTTTGTTTTGTGTTATGCTTTTAAGGTTAAGCTTTTACGAACTTAACCCAATAGGGCACATGTTTTTAATGTGAGAATACAAAATAAGACACCTCCTTTGTATAGTTTATGAGATGAAATCTTGAAAACAAAATATATGGGTTCAATCTTTTAATTGCACCTTGGTTACAAATTGGGTTATAATTATAAAAAAAGTTCCCACCTATTTTTTGTTTGATTTTAATTTTTTAATCCATCACTTGACATAATTATTTTTAAATTATTTATTTTTGAATTAAATATCTAAAAATTAATTATCAATTATTATTTTTTGATAATTGGTGATTTGAATTCAAATAAATTTCAGTAATATTAATCTAGGTTATCAATTTTTAAAAATTAATTAATAATATTTAAATATTTATAATTTAGATAATTAATTATTAGATTTTGAATAAATAAATATTTAAAAAATTATTCAGATTTTAAAATATTTATTTAAATCAGATTAATTAATTCATATGGATATTTGATTATTCAATTCAACTAATTAATTCGTAATTTAAGTACATTACATATTAATTAGAAATATTATTTTATTAATAAATAATTCCTTATGAAATATTAAATAATAGACATGAAATTGAATTGAAAACATCAAAATATATAAATACATGATTATACGTACATCTTTATTTAATGTCTAATAATATATACACATTGTCTTTAGTTTCAATTCAAAAGTACATTTTCACCTTCCATGAAATTTTATGGTTTGATACGTATGTATGCCAAGATGATATTGTGAGTTGCAATGTAGTGTAATATCATTAATGTAATGATTGAATACTAGTCACAAAAAATAGGACTATAATATTTATATAGTTGTAACCTAGTGGCACAACTAGTTGTATCAATGGGAATCATAGTTGAAATTAATTAGAAACAAGTTGAAAGTTTCATATTTAATGGGCAGTGGAAATGCACACACATGGCATGATCGTATACATGTGTGAAGCCCATTCACTAATTGCAACACTAATTGCAAAGTAGTTGATTAGGAATTACATTTACATTAGTTATAACATAGTTACCACTATCATGGATGTCAATGCCATGGAATTCATTCATTTGGATATTCATCTATGACTTGTATTAAACTTATACCTAACTTTTAATTTAGGTCCAATTCACTTTTAGTTAAGTTTTAATTCACTTTCAGTTCATTCTTAGTTAAGTTTCAGTTCACTTTTAGTTAACTTTTAATTAAGTTTTAGTTAAGTCCAAGTTAACTCCTTAGGAGTTAAGTTTTAGTTAATTAGATTAATTAACTTTTAGTTAAGTCTTTACTTTGACTCTAGTTAGCTCCTAGTCGGTTTTTAGTTAAATCCCAAATAACTTTTAGTTAAGTTTCAATTAACTCATAGTGATTCTTAATTAGAAAGGTTTTCAAAAAGTTTTTTTACTCAATGCACACATAAAAGCCTTTTCGAAGGGTCCAAATATTTTAAGGTGTACCAAAATCTTATAACAACGTCACCCTTTTCTGTCTTTTTTACTTAATTTTTGTAAAGACACATTTATTGATGATTATGATGGAATCTAAAATTATAATGGTTTAAAATATAGTCCTGTTGAAAATTTTGACAACTTTTGATTCATTATTTTTTATGGGATCAAAATATAAGGTAAAAAGGACTGAGTAAGGATTAGGCCCTTTTCGTCCTATGTGGTACACCTTAAAGGATTTTCACCTTAAAAACTTCCCTAAGTTAGGTCCCCAAAGGAGTACAAATAAAAATATGACCCCTCATTTCCTTTAATCTATTCAACACCAGTTTTAAGCACAATCTTGCACCATAACCTTGTCAGTTCTTTTCATATTCATGTTTGCATATGTTAACATAATAAAAATCCATTTTCATGTTCATTTTACACATCTTGTGTTCTTGTTCTTAGTTCTTGTGTTTTTGTTTTTGATTCACATTATCTTGTTTTCTTCCTTGTTTGAAAGTTAGACTTTGACCTTTCCTTTAGCCTTTGTTTTTGTGGTTCCTCGTGTCATCAATAGTCACATCTAATTAAAATATAACTTGCCAAAAGATTAAACATAGTTGACTATAACCATATATACAGTGCATACATTATTCCACTATATAAGTGTTTCTTTTGTAACTAACTTACAACTACAATACAACTCCCTAATTTTCTAACATGATATTTTTTTAAATTAATTTTTCATATTTTCATGGGATAATTGTAGTATAGGTGTATATTAGTTATTTTGGAGCTTTAGTTGTAGGGTAATGTAGTTGCGACGAACATAGTTTCTCATAGTGAAAAATGAAAATTAGAACACTAACAAAAGAAAACCTTAGTCATTATTATACTAATGATATTGAATCAGAATGGACACCAATTGAACCTATCATAAAAAATGTAATGTTGATAAGACCGAGTCATTTATCATAACAATCATTCAATTTTCAATTCAACTTGTAGTAGCAAAAACCAAATCCATCATTCCCAAGGATTTTCACTAGATGAAAGGTCAAAGCAAGATAAAGTATACTAAAAAAAAAAATGTCTCCACTTTAACCTTGTGCCTCTTATATAAGTACCATAAAGTAGCATCAAATTAAGTGAAAGTATGTGTCAAGTAACATTAGTTGGTTTTATTAAGTTTATAAGAATCTAATTCTAAGAATTTTTTTTAAATGAATTTAAAAAATAGGTAAAAAATACATTTGAAATCGACTGAAAAATGTGTTCAAACCTAATTTTTGGTTAGAAAATTTAATGAAATGGATATGTAATAAGTTAAGAAATGAATATCAACATATGTTTTAACAAGGCATCCAAAAAAAATCTATTTCCTTTTTGTAAGAACCTACTTGACACCTACTTGAAACCAAAAGCCCATGGTGAAAAATAGACATCAAAAGCTATTTGTATATTGAAAAACTTACTTAAAACCTACTTTTACAATTTGAAATATGAAAATCAATGCACATTAGGGTAAACATATATCATATTTAGTCATTGAAATCAAAACATTCAATGTTCCATATTTTTATAATGGGTTTTGTTGCTATTTTAAATCTACTTGTTTCATTTTTGACAAGGTAATCAAGTCATTCATTTTATCTTGCTTACACCTTGAATTGGTTTTTGATCCTATAAATGTTAGAAAACATGACCTAACATATACAACTTTATTTGAATTCAAACAAAAGAAATTATTTTTATTAGTTCCTCTTCAACATGAAAACTTCTATATGATCTAAGGGTAAATATAGAAATGAAAAATTGAAAACAACTATACTTGGACACCTTTCATTCTTCAATTAAAAAACTTATATCTTTCATATGTAATTATCCAAATGTTGAATATAACTTTTTAATGCCAAAATTATGAAAGCATCAACCATGACAATAGCCTTCAAATGTCTCACATTCTATGTTTTATAGAAATAATAATACACCTTGTATCTTGACCGATGTGTCCAAATTTATAAATTTATCAAAATATTCATATATGGCCATTGGTTAATGTTGATGTATGACATACACATGCACTTGGATTCTTTTAATACAAAAACCAATGATGATTCAAAGCAACTTTTAATGGTAATATGCGTAATTTAGCAATACATATTTTATGTGCATATAAAGTTCACTCATATTTTGTTTTTATGTTTTTAAACAGTCTATAAACTATAATTTAACATTCTTTAAAACATTGTCCAATGATCATTTTGAGAGATTTCAATGTTGAAATTTGAATGACAATAAGAGTGCAAAAAAAAAGAAAACCAAAAAATTAGATTTCATGGATAAATTCAAATTAAAATCACAATTCAATGGAAACACCACAAAAGCCAAATTTCAATTAGATCATATATGGGCAAACATCCTTGGAAATGAATGCAAATATGGTCTAACTAAAGGGTGAAACCATGCAAATGTATACCAAAAAGTAATCTTCGTAAGTAAAAAAACAGAATTTTGAAACAAAGTAGGTGATGCCTTGTGTCCTTGTGAACTACATGAGGGCATCAGTGTAATTCTATGGTTGGGTGAGGCCATTTCATGCTAGATTAAAAAAAATAAAAAAATGTAAATGTAGTTTACTTAGAGGGGCCTTTAAATCCAAATACATACTTGCCATAACCCTACACAAATGACAAAATCAAAATATGTTTAATGGAAATTTATTTTTATTCATCATTGTAAAATACACCACTTATGAACCAAAATCAAATTCTCATACATTTTGTAAAGAAAAAGCACATAAAAGAGTAAAAATTATGCATATATAAAGAATATTATATTCATTTGCTCACAAGAATCAAAGTTTATAACAAAATGGAATGGTGCACCTCCCACTACCATCAAGAAAATTATATTTTGCTATAAAAAAAAATCTTGCACCTCTCACTATCACTGAAGATTATTAAAAATAAAAAAACTATTGCATCTCTCATTATCATTGATGATTGCTAAACAAAAATTAATCGCACTTGATTAATTGACATCCAATGGTGCAATTTAAGTAAATGTGGCATTATTTTATGTGTTTAAAAAGCTTACAAGCAAAGAAGGCATGCACCTCACCAAGGTCCTAAACCATCAACACAACAATAGTTTTAAAGTTGCAGGCATGAGGAGGGTGGATGGTTGTTAAGTTTTTTCCAATAAAATAAGCTCCTTTGCATTAAGAACATTGGTTTAGAAGTTTTGGAAATTAGTTCAAAATCTCCTACAAGAAATTTGAACTCGTTCGCCAACACATATTATCATAATTGGGTCAATGCAGCATTTAGTGCCAAAATCCCAAAGGGAACCTGGACTTGATTATTTACTTCACACGAAATGGAAAAGCTTTCACATTGCCTATTTAGCATGAAACTCAAAAACTTTCCCAATTGCTAATTTTGAGGGAAGGACTGCAATAAATATTGTCAACACAATGTTATTCACCTTTTGTTTGAATTTCACATTTGAAAAAGTCTTATAACCACAGAGGCTAATATTGTTCTAATCATCATGTTAATAATATTTACAACACCATTAGTGATCTAGTAGCCCATCAATGAACACATCCAAGTTGGGCCACTTTCAATGGGCCTTGTAGGTTTTTATCTATTAAGCATGTTGGTGTAGTGTTAAGACATGGGAGCTTAAAACGTCAGTTTTAACCCATAAATGTCAAGTTGCACCAAATTGGTGCACCCAAACCTCACACCACCCAATATTGGGTAATGTTGCAAAGTTTTTAAAAAGGTGTGATGAGTGAACATCTACTATCAAGCAAGGGATTTCATCACATGTCTTTAATTGAACGACAATGACAACAATCCAAGGTTTCAAGTGTGTGAAATCATGTGCCCACAAAAGGAAGCTTGATGACTACTGAAACTCCAACATCTTTTCAAAAAGTAAGTGCTAGGAACCTACTTATAAAAAAACAAAAAAAATGTAGTCATGTTCCAAATTAATTCATAACTACATACTATTGTTTTTATTTTTGTTGCAAACTAGCTTGCCAAGTGATCAAAGTTTTTAGCAAGCAACAACTTTAAAAATAATTTCAAAAAAACTTCAATATACAACTTCTTCTACGCTTTAGCATTCGACAAATAATAAAAAATGTTAGTTTTAGTTCTAAAGTGGAGATACATTCCAAACTATTCTAAGAGAATGTTGGCTTAGACAAGATCAAAATCAAGGTGACTTGATTGTGAATCAAGTCTTGCTCCTTGTTGATGAAGAAGAACTTCACAAAGTGATGAAACGGGCAAAGGTGTTTTTGGTCTAAAATATTTAGGTCCAAAAACCAAGTGGATAAGAGGAAAAGATGAAAGGTGTGCAACTAAGTTCTCCAACAAGTTTAACACCTCTTTTAGAAAGTGGTGGGCTAGAAAAACAACAAAAGTTCACACTTGACACATTTGCAACAAGGCAATTTGGAGTAGTTGCAAGAGAATTTAAAATAGTTGCAAATTTTGACAAAATGCCAACATGTGAAAAATCTCATGGCAATGGTGACTTTTGTGCAAAGTCCTACCACACACTACAACAAGCATTGATGCATCCTCCCCCAATAGTGTTTGAGACATAAAAGAAAAAAAACACATTGAGAAATTCATGACCATGTTAAAGCTTTTGGTTTTTTTTTTTGTAAACTTTGCAAAAACAATTAATTAAAAAGCTATGCCCGCATGACATTGAAAATTTCAATCTTCCTAATGAATGTGCTTTTTTTTTGTTCAATGTGACAACTTTTGCACAAAAACAAATTAGCTCAAGCTTAAGTTCAAGTTTGAACATATTGTTGTTACGCTTGAGCTATGCCCAAGAAAGAGAGGAAATATGGATAGTTTGCCACCTTGTTGTTCTTCCACATTAGGCAATGGCAATGCCCAAGTGTCTCTAAAAAAAAAATGAGTTTGGTGATATGGTAGATTTGTCAAAATTTTCCCAAAAAATTAGTTAAATTTTGTGACAACTTTCCACTTGACTATATAATCTTAGCTATCCTTTTGAACTCCTTTAGGTGTAAATGTGCAAGAAAAATCTAGTGACCAATGATCATTTGGATAATTATTTGAATGTAATAGGGCTTCATAGGTTTGTGAAATTGAAAGGACCAATGGAATTGCTAGAAATTGACCATTTTTTTCAATGTTTAATATGTTTTGAGAATTTTTTTTCAAACCCATGGGGTTGTTGGATTTGGTGGTTTCAAATTGTCTCTTCATTTATTTGTCTTCAATCAACAAATAATCACTATTGTACCTTCTATTGACAAACAATGTTTTAACATAACACATGATACTTCTGCACTTTGTATGCTTTTCATCTATCATGATACATTATATTGACTTGAACACACTAGTAACTTGGAAAGTGCATTTTTTTCCCCCTTTTTTCCCCTTGGGTATCTCAAATAACAATGGTTTTGGAATTTTTTAAATATTAATGATTTCTAAAATTTCAATTACTGAATTTCAGATTTGTTGTAATATCACTAAACTCCCATTATGTTTTGGTAGTAAGCCATGTAATTTAGATAAATGCCAATTAATTTTTTTTCTAAATCAATAATTTATAGGGCACAAATATAACACATTAAATATTCAAAATAAATAGACATGCACCTCTATAAAAGCTAAAAAACATCTAACATACATTGCCAAAACAAGAAAAAAACCCTAAATGGAGTGAATAGCCCAATTGTGTAGTTAGGAATGCTTGAAAAATGGTGCAAGAATTTTTAAATGGTTGATTGGTGGGAGAAATTTACATTGAATTAATGATTTTCAAATTAGCAATAATTAAATCGAGTGAATTATGTTCATTAGTTTAGTTCATGTGACTTTTTACTAAGCCTCATCTTCACTATATATATATATATATATATATATATATATATATATTATTTTTTTTAAAATTTTTTTAAAATTTTTTTTTTCCTTTTGGTGAATTTAATATGTAGGAAAGAAATTTAAACTATGGTAGATTATATGATATTACATTTGTTCAACTCTAAATTCAATTTTGATCAATTTGTTTATTGAAAATATAAGGACAAGTAGTTTGTTGAATTTTTAAATGGCCACTTTCACCTTTGGATGCAATGTTAATCTCTTTAGACTAAATATTTTAGACCTATAATGGATGTGTTTGAATGTACAACTTTTAATTTTTGAAAAAAAATTGTTTTGTGGAATTTAAAACTTGTGATTAAGCTACATTTCAAGGGTTCATCAAATTTTGTAAGTGGAATTTAAAGTTGAAATTCCTAATTATGTGAGTGATCCTAATTTATTTCATGAAAATTGCATTAAATTTTTTACAATTTTGTTTAGTTAATATTGTTGCCAACTTTGCATTTGCAGCCATAGTGCACAAGTTCACCATCCAATTTTTTTGGTGGTGTGACATTTGTAGGAAACTCTTCTATGATTTTGATGCAAAGGATTCAAATCATCCTAGTCCTTTCCCAATAGGAGGGTGTCAATAATAATTCATCTTTAAACCCTCTTGCAAATGATTATCAAATAAACCCAATTTGCATTAATGATTCCATTGCACCAAAAACCAAATTGAGCAATGTGTTAGCCACTTTGAATGTAAGTGAAATTAGAAACCTAGACCTTATTGAACAACTTGGGTTTGATGAGTTTTGGAACAAAAATGGTGCATTTTGGTGCAGATCACATATGTTATGTAGTGATAAATGTGAAATGTTTCATGGACCAATTTTTACTTTAGGCTTGAAAGGTAAGTTTGTGATTATACCCCATACTATTTTGCCCACACTATGCATTGAAGATTCATCTAAAGTTGTAAGCCTAATTGAATTTTGGGGAATTATAATTGCAAAGTTTTATGACCCACATGAAGGTATTAACATGCTTTTAATTTGTTTGTTTAGTTCATTGGGGTCTTTTGATTGTAAAGAAAATATGGTTAGATATGTAAGATGAGGATGACATTTCATTTACAATTCCAAAAGTTCTAGTGTGGTGTTATACACCCATGTCCCCATCTTGTGAAGTTTGCTATAGGTCCATTGAAAATTTTGACTAAATACTTGGCACCTATCTTAAATTTTTGAAGTTTGATGATAGGCTAGATAATGTGTGGTTTTTTGTTAACATAACAAAGTGGGGCAAAAGCACATTAGGGTGTCAAAATTTTGGGAGATTAGAGTCCCTTTTCAAAGTCCTTTTTTAGTGTAATTGAAAATTGGCTTAAAATATGAATATTTAGATGATATTGAAAATAATTTTTTTTCCATTTTAAATTTCAAATCATGATGCTATAAGACTTATAAAATAATCTCAAAATAAATTATTTAAAAATATTTTCTTAAATTCGTAAAAAATCTTTTTAAATAATTATAAAATTTGAAAATTTAAAAAGTCCATAACATAATAAATTAAAATCACATTCCATTCATTCAATGGATCTTTGGTTTCTTAAACATAATTATCCAATGTCTCATAATTTCAAACACATAAGATTAACACATTGTAAAATAAAAGTCCATATCCGTGAGTTTTGTAAATGTGACAAAAAATGTGGGCAAAATTCAAAAGTCCATTACTTATTGGCTATCCATGATTTTGATTTGATTTTTTCATTTTTGAAAGGTTGATTACGATAGTTTTAGATAAGTGAGTCATTTTAAAAATTATTTCAATGAATTTTATTTATTTATTTTTTTTATAGCTAAGGAATATAGGGAAAACTACCATTGTGACGTCCATATAAGGTCACTATAGTGTGCAAACACCCATTGGTATTTAGATTCCCAACTTCCTACCCATGAATTGGGGCTTGAGTTTCTTATTATGCAGTTAATGTCAAATTTGTCATACAAAAAATTGTTTGAACAAGGACCAAGGCCTAAACACCTTTTTACCCCTATGTGAGACCCCAATTTACTATTTCCTCTTATTTTGACCAACAAACATCTTGAAAAGGTTATGTGTTATGACCAACATTTATGCCACCCAAGAGCTAGAAGGAGGAGGCACCAAAGGAGGCGTGGATTGGGTATAGCTTATTGTTCCTAAACTAAATGTTTTCATTGGAATTTGATTTTTATGGCTATCAAAAAAGTACCCCACACACTAAACTTCACTAGTCCAAAACTATTGATCTTTTCCCCACCCCTATCATTGCCAATTATATGACTAGGTTTAAGTTTGAGGCCATTTTTAGATGCATCCATTTAGTTAACAACAAGTCAATCATAACAAATAATGATGATTTGACCTATGACAAAATTATAAAAGCTAGATGGTTAATTGAGGCATGATGTAATGATCTATGTGAGCAATTCTGGAATGCAAAACAAAAAAATGTGTAGATGATATGATGGTCGAATGCATTGAGAAATACTCACCCATTCAGCACTACATGAAAGCTAAACCTTGTTGACATGGAATGAATATTGGTGTTTGCAAGTTTGTGGACAAAATGAAAGTTTATTATGGTGCAAGTCATGAGGATGTTAAACATGCAATTGAGTACAAAATTGTCATTGGGTTGATGGATGGGTATAAAAACAAGAATCACATTATCACATGTGATAATTTTTTCTTCAATCATACATTGTTTTGAGATCTTTTGAAGGTTGGGGTGCATGCCACAAGGACTTACAAGACTAGTAATCGAAAGGAGTGACTTAGCACTTTAACCATTGATCCAAAGAAGGGATCAAGAGGACAACCTTGGTATGACATGCATGCTTCAAGTAAGTTTGTTGTAATTTCCTAGTTTGACAACAAACTAATTTCCATTTTGTCCACTCCTTTCAATCCAATTGGTCTTATAAGTACATTTACCATTCAATGGCATCCAACTAGTCCATTGGAGATCCCTATCAGCCCATTGTTGGTGCATTACAAGGAGCACATGTAGGAAGTTGATGTGCAAGATCAATTTCGTGAATATTTAACTTGGCAAAGACAAAATCACAAATGGTGGCATCAAATTTAATGTGCCATGTTATTTACACCACCATTGTGAACTCATACATTATGCACAAGGTGCATAAGATGTAGCTCAACAAGTCAATGGAAACAATGTCACACTTGAAGTTCAATGTGGCTTTGGCTAGGGTTTTCATAAAAAACGACATGTTTTACTCCAAAGGCGATAACAATGATAAGGGCTTTTGTACCCAATCCCAAAGGGTTGCATAATTCAATGCAATAAATAAAAACATAAGGACAAGAAGGTTGTGTGTGGTATGTAAAAAGAAGGTGAATTGGTTTTGTCCTACTTGTGATGATACTATGATTTGTTTTGGTTTATGGTCTAACAAATGTTTAACCCACCTCTCAAAAAAATTATTAAAAAACATTTGAGGTTGAACCATCAAGATCTCACCAATCAAAATTAGCAGATGAAGTGTTTTTGGAGATTTTTTTCACCAAAAGCGAGAAAAAAAATAGTAAAAATTGCAAGCTTCCAGTATTTGGTTTCCCGCGTGTAGCCAAATATATAAAAGGATGATTAAAGATTTAAACTTCATCTTTGGTCTATAGCCAGATTTGGCTAAATCTTTCTGCGGATCATCGCCAGTTTTTCTACATCTTCATATGGATGATCGCGGCCACTTTGGCTCCAAAAGAAAATTCCTAAGAAAAACAACTCCGCAGGACATGCTCATCAAATGGGGAATGTGATTCGCAGGCAGCAGACAGCACTGGTGCTGTGGAGGTGAAGGAGAAATGCACGGGTAGGGGTGGTGCGAAAGAGACTGCATTTGGGTCGACTTCGGAGCTCGAGAGGGATTGGATTCGGGTCCACTTCGGATGCTCAAGAGGGATTTGCATTTGGTCTACTACTTCGGATGCTCTTCTCGCCAACTGGATTGTGAGCAGAGAGAGCAATTGTTCAGGTTTTTGTGCGGGAATGTCTTCATCATTAGTACAGAAAGTGCAATTGTTGCGCGCAGGATGCAACTATTTACTAGACCACAAAAGCAGCAGCTCCAACACCACATGGAGAAGACTATTGCACTATATCCATCAACAACTTCTGCAGTACATCCCACTTTTTCCGAGAGCACACCGGATAGAAACAAAGGTGGCCCACAGAGATCAAGGCAATTGTAAACTTTCTTGTTTTGTTCCTCTCTTTTTCTCTCTCTAGTGCCAGCTTCTCACAGTACATGTGTTTTCGTCTGCTGAAAAAGCTTGACCTGATTATGGTGATCTTCAAAAGCAAATCAAAAGATTGGACTCGATCTGTGCAATATTTAATAACTCATGCTGGTCTCTACGTGAGCAAAGTAAGTGACTCGCTAGGAAGTTTTTCTGCAGCTCCTAGAGGTCCGAGAGAGGAACTGTGGCAGGACTTCTTTTTGGATCCTTCACAATGGTGGGAGCACAGATCAGAGAAGGAACATCAATCCTGTCAGAGTTCACATGTCAATGGAGCCATAGGTCTTATTGGTGTCAATCGTGTGGCTCACTCTTAGTTGCTATCCTGCTACGGTCTAGATTTTGGCAGAAACGTTTTTCAGATCCTTCGCACTTGTGGGATAGTAGTAGTAGGCTGGAGAAGGTAAGTAGATGCAATATGCTGTGACAATATTCTCTCGCTGATGGAAAATGTCGGTGCAGCTTTCTCTGTTCTAATGATATCACTGCTGGCTGGGATGTGGAGAATGCATGTGTGATCAGCTTGATCAGCAGATGACTGCAATGGCACCAGGCATAGTGCAATTGAGCATTTTTGAAGGGAAAAAGAAGCTTGCAAAATATGTGAAGGATGGCAACCTGAGAAGGTGATGCAGCTTTTCCTACAAATGCAACGAGAAGGAATGAATCCTGACAAATTCACTCTTGTTCAGGTGATTAACACATGTTCTAGTTTGGGAGCACTTGAAAACAGCAGGCTTGTTCATGAATAGCTCATTCCAAGTGGTTGCAAGTCTGATGTCTTTGTGGTGAATAGCCTGGTTGGCATGTTTGCAAAATGTTGCAGCATTGAGGATGCTTAGCGAGTGATCAACAAGATGCCATCTTGAATTGCAGTCAGCTAGACTGCCATGAAATTGGGACATGTGAAATGTGAGCAAGAGCACAAGGCACTGGAACTATTTCAACAAATGCAACAGGAGGTTGTGCCAATGTAAGTGCACTTGAAGAGGGCGGATGTGGTAATGAGCAGATCATTCAAAATGGATGTGATTTAGATGTCTCTTTGGGGAATAGCTTGGTTGACATGCATGCAAAATGTGGAAGCATGGAGGATGCTCACTGGGTGTTCAACATGATGCCAGCTCAAAATATGGTCTCCTTGAATGCTGTACTTGGAGGATGTGCCATGCATGGGCAGAGTAATGAAGCTCTTAAACATTTTGAACAGATGTGTGAATGTTTACAATCAAATGATATCACTTCTGTGTGTCTCTGTCAGCTTGCAGCCATGCAGGTTTGGTGGATGCCAGCCTGCACTGTTATGCTTGAATGAGCATAGTTTACATGATTTCTGCAACTTTGGAGCAGTATGCCTGCATGGTCAACCTCCTTGGCCATGATGGGTGTCTACAGGAGGCAGAGAATATGATCTAGGTGATGCCCTGTGAATCACTGCCTGGAAGGTTTTGCTGGGTGCTGCTTGCAGAATTCATAGTGATGTGGGGATGGGAGAACAACTTGCTAAATGAACTCTTAAATTGGAGCCTGAAAATGCTGCAGGTCATGCGCTGCTGTTGGCAACAGGCATCTCTGTGAGAATGTTGGATGGCGGAGAAAGGAAAGAGCTGCAAAGAAACAACTAAGTTGCACCTGGATTGCAGTCCACCTGGATTGTAGACAACAATGAGGTGCATATGTTTGTTGTAGACAATCAAGACCACCCTGAGATGATTGAAATCTGTGCAGAACTGATGAGATTGTCAGGGCTTGTGCATGATGCAGGGTATGTTTCATACACTGAATTTGTGCTGCATATGATATGGAAGAAGAAGAAAAGGTGTTGCATTTGTGTTACCATAGCAAGAAGCTGGCTATTGCATTGGGGATCATCAACACAGCTCACGGTACTCCACTCTGAATAATGAAAAAACTCCTGGTTTGTGAAGATTGCCATAATTCCACAAAGTTCAGTTCCAAGATAGTTAGGAGAGGAATCATGGTGAGAGATGCTAATCCATTTCATCACCTTGAGGACGGTGTTTGACCTTGCATGGACTGTTGGTGAGGCCAGTAGTCTGTCTTCTCAATCTTTAAATGAAGTCCATTTTTTTTGTAGCATGTCTGGTGGCATCATTGCACTGCCATAGTTGGAACACCCTTATCAGATGTGGTACCACTGAAAAAATGACCATGGACCTTCCCCATAGTCCCCATAGTCTTGATTTCTTGTGTCTACCATTTTTACCACCTAGGTCTGGTGCCTCTTTCTCCTCTTGTGTGCAAAGTTATTTTGGAAACGGAGTGTAATTTGAAACTACAAACAACATTCTGGGAGTGAAATTGTTATACTATCAGGAAGTCAGCAGGGATGCCCAATGCATGTTGTGCTTAACAGCAACTTGCACTCAATGATCCCTTGTTGCTTCTGATTTCTCAGATGTAGTCTAAGATGTAGAGCTTACTGGAAACCAAGGTGAGGCAAAAGAGCATCAAATCCTTCGACCTTGTCGCTGGTGACTGCGTCATTTGGCCCCCTTCTTTAGTACTGTGATTAACCCCATGATGTTTCTTCCTCCCCTCCAAGATGAAGATTTGTTTTTACCTGTGGGTTGGGCAGGTAGGGACCATAGTAAGATAGAAATATTGGACATTTGCAGCAGGAACTGACATGAAGAAATGAAGGACAATTTCTGTTTAACTGGAATTCTGTACCTGCAATTGACAAACCTGTCATTGCTACTGGGAATGGGTGACTCCCTTTGTTTTTCCTCACCAAATCAGCTGTCGTCAACTTCTCTCTTATGCATGAGCTTGTCATTCTTTGGCAGTCTGAGCTTTTTTGACATGCATGTGGGCAGATTTTATTATGTTTTGTGATGGTTGATTGCCCGATGGTTCATGATTGAATCACATGAGCATAATGCCAGAAGAGTGAAGGGGAGGGATTTAATGTATGCACCAGGAGGAGCCATGTTGTGTGGATTGTACTTGCAAGGGACAAAGTTTGAAGTTTGGACAACTAGAGCTTGCGACAATTCCAGGCATTCATGGTGCAGAGTGACTCATCCAAGAAGTCATTCATGAGCACTGGAGATGATCCTCACACAAAACACTTATGGATGCTGAAGAAGTGACACAAGAAAGTCCTTTGTGTGGTAAGATTCTCTGTGAATGATCATACACACTGTGAATGTGTATGGCACCCTGATTATGAATCAATTTGTTCTTTATGGTCAAAACAACTCTGTCATATGAATATGATATTGGACAGGTTGTCTGCAACCAAACTGTGTGACCAATCTATTGTTCATGTGAATGAATTGCTTATTACTTATTCCCAAAGACAGATTTTGAGGTATACAGTCTATGCCTATTGATGATGTGAAAATTACAATCTCTGGGCTAACAACAACCGTCAAAATCTTTTGCAGAACACCTAACTCAAAGTGGATCACAGTCATGAATCGGTTGCACATATTTGGTGCCTCTGCATGACAGAGTGGAGATCATGGTGCCCCCACCATACATTTGAAGCATTTGATGTGGAGGCTCTAGACATGTTGCTACTTGCTTGCAAGCTTGACAGATCTAAGCAAACCATGGAGACTGCCTGGCCAAAACTTGAGGGAATTGAGGGACCTGCTAAGATCGTTCATCTTCTATTTAATCAATGTAGTTGAGCTAGTTGCTTATGTTCATCTAGATGATGGGAAGCCGGATCCATAGGAGAAAAGACACTAAGCAAAGAAGATGAGAGTGGAGGCATATGGAGATTCAACAAGGTGCAGAAATGGTTGAGAATGGCATTCAGGTTCTAATTGCCAATTTCCTTGTATTAGTTGTCTGCTTCTGCAGCAGATTCTAGTGATTTATTAGTTAATAAATTCAAGAGGTGTATTCGAACTTGTATACAGAGATAGACTTTGTGAGTTCTCTGTATGGTCTACCTGAACCTGCATTTGCTGTTGCCATTAGAGGTTTTATTTGGGTGCAAGCTTTGATGGCATTATCCAAGTGCTAAGAGGTCCTACAAATGAGCTTGGCTTTACATGGCAGGCATTGGGGCAGTGGAGGGATGCGAAGGAAGCAATAGAGGTAACCAACTTTTGACTGCGCCATGTGTGTATTCTTCTGACTTCTAGCTCAAGAAGCAAAAGTGTGAAATATGTGAGAGCAATGGAGAGGTATGATGACATGTGGGTGGAGTGGAGTAGAATGGCAGACTCACTCAGTGGTGACACTCACCACCACTTGTGCATCTTTTAGCCTTTCTTTGGCCTTCCCTTTTTGTCTCCTCTTTGATGGTTCTGGCCATAATCTTTTATTAAATTTTGTGTTGAATTGATTTGTTATTTTCTTGTAAAAACCAACTTCACTCCAAAACTTGTCAATTGGTGCATGATTAACCTGAAGTTGTGGTGTTGATACTTAGTACTTGTTTCTTAAGGTTTTAAAAGCTTATGCTAACATGTGCATAAAAACTTAAGAACCTTAAAGTGTTCAAATATGATACCCCAGAACATGACAAAAATGTTGAATGGATTAATTTACCCTTGGGGAATGATGGGTGTCTCTGCAGAGCATGAGTAGGGTGTCTCTAATGGTGCATTCACACTTTATGTTAAATCAATGTTAAATGACATCTAGGTGGCATCCTAGGTGGCACCCAATGTTAAATGGGGGATAGCTCATTATTAAATGAATGTTAATGGTAAGTGGGTGTAAGTTCTAAATGACTAGCATGGTGTTAAGGGATTCAACACTAGACTCCTTAACATCGAGTGTGAATGCACCTGAACCTTGTCAAAAACCATCTAAGATTCTAAACTTACATTGCTCCTTGATTTTTGCACTTCTCTTTTTAACATTGTCTATGTTCTTTAATTCATGCCTCTAACATCCTTATCCAACAAAGGTGGCTCTGTGTCCAAAGGGTGGTAGCTACTAGGTTAATGAGATTTTGTCTTTCTATGTCTTGCTAAACATTGAACTAAAAGGTTGCTAATCTTCAAAGTTGGTGTGCTAGATTTTCATTTTCAGATCACTAGCTTTATTCAAGGAAATGTTGGAAACTACAATGCCCCCAACATGCATTCAAATATCAAAAGGAAAGGTTCCCCAAGTTTTTTTTAAGGATGAACATGTCACCATGGTGGAAGCAAGTAGACTCTTGAAAACCTTGGGCACAAAATCAACATAGGGTGGGCAATTCAACCCATTCTAAGCTTCTCCCTGGGACTATTGCCACCAAGTGTATTCTGCAATCACAAAAACTTGTTAATGCATGCGCTTGATTGGGGGCCACAAAAGGATATGATAATTAAAGTGATTCAACAAGAGATTGAATACCATATGCAACATATAGTAATTGCCAATTCTTTTGGCCCCGAGATTCCCACCCATCACATTTTTTATTGAGTTGTTATTATGAATGCATTTGTGAAAATTAGAGTAATCAACTACTAAATGGACATAGTTCATGCATATGTATCTTAACTTTAGATCACTTGAAGGAACTAAAAAGCTAGTAATGTTAACCCCACACAAGACACAATGGAGGGGAGCAATCTATAAGAATGGTTGTCCATTGTTACTTGGTTAATGGTAGAGATTTAACAAGGCAAAATGTGACTAGGAAAATGGCAGAGATTCAAAAAGGCAAGATGAAGATGGCCAGCTAGTTAGATAGGACGAAAACATTTTATTAGAGTAATGATTCAAATTTCTTTTGGAGGGAAAAGAATTAAGATTTAATTTTAAAAGTTCAAGAGATTTGGGAGATTTCTTTTTAACACATATAGAGAAAACTTAAAGAGTTGAGCTAGAAAGTAAAATATAAACACAATAAGTAATTAAAATTTTCTTGGGTTATGAACCATAAATTTTCCTATTTTTCATTTTGGATTTATACACTTTATACTACAAATGTTTGATATATTCAATTTTGAATAAATAAAACAATAGGGTACTGATGAGGAAATAATGAAACTACTATGAAATTATTAGGGTTTTCTAACTAAATTATGAATCTTGATCACATATTTTGATTATAAAGTTAATAGAGAATCTGGGGAAAAAATAAAATGTAACCTTATTAATCATGAAGGGACCCAAGGTTTTGCAAGTTCATGGATCTTGAATCAGGGTGGGTCTCAACTATTGGAATTGTGGGAATGAATGGAAAGAAAGTTGAAAATTTAGTAGATTTCAAGTGGTACTTAATTAGGTGACACTTTTGTGGCAATTTGTTACACTTGTTGGGTGAGTACCAAGTGTTTTAAGCTAGGAGAAACACATCAAGGAAAACATTGCAACTTGGTATTAATGGGAGTGTTGAGACTAAAAAAAAACAGGTTGTTACAAGGAAGGAAATGAATCAACAACCCTTTAGTAAAGTCATTGAGTAGGTTTTGAAAGAACTTCCAATAATTATCATCCTATAATAATTATAGTCATGTTGCATGTACAAATTTGAAAAATGGGCCAAAGCACACGTAGACCTCTTGTAGTTGCTACCTATTGCTTATAACCTTTATAAACTTTTTATACCTATTGCCTACCATTTGCAACGTGAATATGCCCTCTAGTGGCAACTACCCTCCTACAACAACCGTACCTTCATACTCTAGTAACAAGTACAAAGAGTAATTTCATTACCAAAGAAAAGACTAATCAAACTAAGAAATTAGTATTCCACATCAACTAAAAAACAATTGTTTACCCTTCCTTCTTAGAAATCAATACAAATAAGAAAAGATAAAGCACTTGATTCCACACCACCTTCAACCATTTTCCATTACACAACATCAAGTACAATTTTCTTCCATTATTCTCTTTCCACTACAATGTTGCACACAAGAATGATAAAGCCCTAATGCTAATCAAAATAATGGTAATGCAAAAAATAAATAAGAAACTAAGGAAGGTTGCCCATCACACATGTGGGTTTTTTTATTTCGCTATCATTATCTTAATTTCTTCCACATCCCATTAGTTGATAGGTTAACAATATCAATCCTTATCTTCAAGGATTAACCACCCTACTAGCTTCATCCCCTAGGTAAATAAAAGATAGTAAGTAAATTTACCATTAATAACTACCTAGTTATTAAAATGTTCATGTTGTTAACTAGCCTAAAAAGATTTTTCACCCGTAACAAACATCTCAAGGTTATACTCATGGGGGACACTTAGTTAAAAATTTGGGATATACATGTGTTAAACAACCATTTTTAGGGGGGGTATTAGATAATTGTCCAACCCATTTTATACCACCCTATTATTATTTCATTTTTTAATATATACATATTAAAGCCATCCTATATAAATTATAAGCCATTATTTCAAATTATTGCATACCTTATATTATAATTAGATTGATTATTTGAATAAAATGTACCCTATTTTTTAATTAATTAACTTATAATTTTTACCCAACAACATTGAATTAGTGAAGGAAAATTATAAAGGCTACAAGCTCATAAATCTTCACACAAAAATATAAGACTCCAACCCAAATCTAGTATAAGGATTTGTAACCTTGATAATCTAGTTGTATAATTATCATTAACATGTTTTGAATACATTTCAATTGCATGTGTGGTTGGTCCATCAACCAATATTGTACTAAATATTTTATGTCAATAAAAAGAATTGTCTATCATGAAGCAAAATTTGAAAGCTAATGTATAAAACCAATGTTGTTATCAATGAATAATCATAATTAATTAATGGTAAATTAAATTTTACATTATTTACAAAGTTGAAGATTTGTTGAATGAGTGATATTGTAAGAGATTAAAATAGGAAAAAATATGCCTTTGACTAAAAATCTTAAAAATTTACAACATTAAAAAATTATGAATGAAAACCTTGCATGTTAAATTTCGTTTTTTTGAATGAGTAACCAAGGGTTAGTCATGTATGTTATACATGATTTCATAGCTACAAGGGATAATATATAAGTATGTATTACAAATGGTTTAAGGCATAATTTGAAAGAAGCAAACCCCAAATGGAAGGAGTAGTGGTCAACTATACAAAAGATAATAAAGGAATAGATTCAGAAGTACATGGAGATTGCCCACGTTGATGAACAAGCTTACCTATTTGAGTTGGCAACCTATTAAGCAAAACTTGTAGATTTCAAGTGTCAACCTTTAATCTATGTACATGTTGAACTTGAAAATGGTGTAGGAGCTTTTAAGAAATTTTCACCTAAAGTCCATATGAAGGAGGTTTCTAAATAATAAAGTGAACCAGTGCTTGCAACCATTAAGATAACTAATCCAATTCGTGGAAGCTCATGTTTAATGGTTCTACCTTTCACCATACCTATTGTCACTAATGTTGAATTGACTTTGACCCCAACATTAGCAGTCAATAGTAGAATTGAATTAGTGATAACTTTTAACATTCTACCATTCACACCACCAAATAGGTGTAAGGTTAAAGGTTATCATGAACACTACTCCACCCCATGCATAAGGAGGTTTTATTACACCAATAACAACTTTGGTTGACACACTTGTTCAATAGGTGTTTGTGGTAGAATTTAGGGTTCCCATAATTATTTGTGAACTAGTCAAGGGGAATTATTAAGGCAAATCCATCCTTGGGTGGTAACATTAAAAACCATCTCAAAGCATGGTTAAGGAACCAAAAGTGACCAAATCATT
>Ga0116230_10001164_pt1 | contig 24543 bp, 32 predicted proteins | sample S1TSphfallax_3_FD_88678 | JGI IMG/M metagenome (GOLD analysis project Ga0116230, IMG submission 88678) | Host-associated microbial communities from peat moss isolated from Minnesota, USA - S1T2_Fd - Sphagnum fallax MG | ecosystem: Host-associated > Plants > Peat moss > Unclassified | place... | reverse complement strand
CGGTGCCGCCGCCGAGCAATGTGATTTCTTTCGCGCCCAAGCCGCATTCGGCGCAAAATCGCTGATTGTTTCAAATCCGCAGAGCTGCCTTCTGGGGTTTTATTCTGCCCGGCTGGCCACGAAGCCGCGCTCCCGCGAGTTTCCGTCTTTTCCCTTTGAAGAATATGCGAAAATGACGGCGGTTTTCGCGGCTTTATCCTCGTCTGTGCATTGCTTGGCTGTCCGGGTCAGATACGACTCCAGACAAGTGTCGTATTCCAAACAGCGTCATGCCAGTACCCGCGCAAGGTTGTCGGTATCGTGACAGCCGGGGTGAGATTGGAAATCTTCTTCGATTCAATGAATTAGAAGTTATTTTCTATTGGCACGGTGTTTGCTCTCATCATTGCAGGCGGTTTTGCCTAGCAGGGCCGCAAATAGAGCTTATCGGCGGGGTGGAGTTCAAAGCCCATCCTTAAAACCAATAGGTTCCAGCCTAAAGCGAGGATCGAACATGGAATTGACAGAACGCGAAGTCGCCGAAGCGGCTGTTGCAGCCGGCAAAAACGCCGACGAAATCATGAAGATGATGGCTGAGCACAAGGGTTGCGAGACCGACAGCGACGGCGGCAAGAAAGCCAGCTGCGGTACGGCTGCTGCCGAAAATGATCTTCCTCCGGAAATTTGGGAAAAGGTCAAGAACCATCCTTGCTACAGCGAAGAGGCTCATCACCACTACGCCCGCATGCACGTCGCTGTTGCGCCTGCTTGCAACATTCAGTGCAACTACTGCAACCGCAAGTATGATTGCGCCAACGAATCCCGTCCTGGCGTCGTCTCTGAGCGTTTGACGCCTGAGCAAGCTGCGAAGAAGGTTTTGGCTGTTGCCTCGACCATCCCGCAGATGACCGTGCTCGGCATTGCCGGCCCTGGCGACCCGCTCGCCAACCCGGAAAAGACCTTCAAGACCTTCGAGCTCATCGCCAAGACCGCTCCGGACATCAAGCTCTGCTTGTCCACAAACGGCCTGACGCTTCCTGACCATGTCGATACGATCGCCAAGTACAATGTCGATCACGTCACGATCACCGTGAACATGGTTGACCCGGAAGTCGGCGCGAAGATCTATCCCTGGATCTTCTACAAGCATAAACGCTACACGGGCCTCGACGGCGCCAAGATCCTGACCGAGCGTCAGATGCAAGGCCTTGAGATGCTCACGGAACGTGGCATTCTCTCCAAGATCAACTCCGTCATGATCCCTGGCATCAACGACAAGCATCTTGTCGAGGTGAACAAGGCAGTGAAGTCGCGCGGCGCGTTCCTTCACAACATCATGCCGCTGATCTCGGCTGCTGAGCACGGCACCGTGTTCGGTCTGACCGGCCAGCGCGGCCCGACGGCTCAGGAACTGAAGAAGCTTCAGGACTCCTGCGAAGGTGAAATGAACATGATGCGTCACTGCCGCCAGTGCCGCGCAGACGCCGTTGGCCTTCTTGGTGAAGACCGCAGCGCCGAATTCACCACCGAAAAGATCATGGAAATGGACGTCAACTACGATCTGGCTACCCGCCAGGCCTATCAGGCCAAGGTCGAAGAAGAGCGTAATGCGGTTGCCGGCGCCAAGGCCAGCGAACTGCAGATCCTCGCTGGTGTCGAAAGCGAAATCAAGATTCTCGCCGCTGTTGCCACGAAGGGTTCGGGCCGCATCAACGAGCATTTCGGTCACGCTTCTGAATTCCAGATCTACGAACTGAGCACGGCTAAGGGCGCTCACTTCATCGGCCATCGCCGCGTCGACCTGTACTGCCAGGGCGGCTACGGCGAGGAAGATGCTCTTGAGACCGTCATCCGCGCCATCAAGGATTGCCACGCGGTCTTCGTCGCGAAGATCGGCGGCTGCCCCAAGAATACCCTTAAGGAAGCTGGTATCGAGCCAATCGACGAATTCGCTCATGAGTTCATCGAGAAGTCCGCGATCACCTACTTCAAGCGCTACCTCGAAGGCGTCAAGGATGGCTCGATCATCCACGTCGAAAAGGGTGATGCTGAAATCCGCCCCGGTGAAGTCGCCGTGGACGTGGTTGAAGCTGCTGAATAATCGGCGCTTGATCATTAGATAAATGGTCGGGGCGCGAGGTTCGCGCCCCGATTTCGTCTAAGAACCTCTTTCGTGAAGGAGCGGGCAATGGCATTACTCATCGCGGCCACCTGTGTGAACTGCTCGGCTTGTGAAGCTGAATGTCCCAACGAAGCTATAAGCGCTGGCGAAGGCATCTATGTCATCGATCCGGCTAAGTGCACGGAGTGCATTGGCTTTCATGACGATCCGCAATGTGCGCTGATCTGCCCGGTCGAAGATACTTGCGTTGTCGATAATGACTATCCGCGTTATCAGGCCGCCTGAGCATGAACGATCTGAACCTGATCATTACGCCCGCCGCGGATAAATTTGTACGCCGCTTGCTGCGTTTTGATGGCGGTGAAGCCAGCGGTCTCCGCTTGGAGGTCGCGCCTGGCGGTTGTTCAGGTTTGTCAGCGCAGTTCGCTGTGGCCGAAGCGCCGGGGAATGGAGAGACCGTTTTCGAAACAAACGGGCTCCGTTTCTTTTTGCCGGCGCAAAGCCGCCTGTTGTTGCAGGGCGTTATCATGGATTTCCAAGAAACCGCCACGACATCGGGTTTTAAATTCCACGATCCTAAGAGCGTATCCGTATGCGGTACGCATAGTCATGACGCGCCGAGCTTGCCAGAACACGTTCACGAGCATTAAATCGGCTTAGGCATGTTTGCCTCAGCACGGAGAGTAAAATGGGGGTCCCGGCAAGCGGAACCGGACTAACCAGCGGCACCGGCATTCAGGACGTCGAAATCCTCTTAGGTGCCGGCCTGCCGCCTGAAGCGCAAAAGCGCCTTGATCAAGCAGCGACAGTCTATGCCAATGGAGATTTGGCTTTACAGCTTTTGCGCGAAGCAGAGGTTATCGCTCCTGCGCATCCGGCAGTGCTCATTGGTCTTTACCGCTTTTTTTTCTATAAGGGCAGGCTCGAGGAATGCCTTGAGGTTTGCCACGTCTGTCTGACGGAAGCCGCGCTTTATAATGATTTGCCAGATGACTGGAGACTCGTTCAAAGCGGGGACGCCGATTTCGGTTCTTACGAAATGATGCCGCGTTTCTTCCTCTTCGTTCTCAAAGGCTATGCCTATTTGCAAATGCGTTTGGGCAATCTTGAAGAGGGCCTCGCGGCGACGATGAAACTGCTCGAGCTGGACGCGAGCGACAAGATTGGGGCGACCTTGCTGTTGGAAGTCTATCAACGCAAGAAGGAAGCGGACGATGCGTAACGACATTGACGAGGCGCGGGACTGGCAGGGCCGGGAGCTCACCTGCGAGGGATGCCGCTATGAGGTGTTTCTGCAGGAAGGCAAGTGCCAGCTCAAACAGGCTTGTGTCTTCGATCGTTATGCGCGCCGGATCGACCGGTTTTTCTATTGGAATCCGACGCTCGCCAATGAGCATCTGAACGATCCCTATTTCGAGACCCGCGCGGTCGCGGCCAAACATGCGGATGTTTTCCGGCTGCCGCCTTTGCTCGAAGATCCTGATGAGACGGTACGCTGGGCGGCGGCGGCGCGTCTGCCGCAAAATTATTTGTTAAAGCTTATCAATGATCCGCATCGGGAGGTCAGGATCCGCGTTGCATCGCATCTTGACGATGCCAATCTGGTTTCGATGATCAAAGATCCTGACTATTACGTGCGCACGATGGTGGCACGGCGTCTGTCACCTTCAACTTTGCCGTTAATGATTCACGATCCTGAACCGGAAGTGCGGCGTACGATTGTTCGCCGCATCGATCCGGCATGGTTGATGCGTCTCGCTCAGGATAAAGATCCAAGTGTCCGCCTGGAAGTGGCGCAAAGGTTGTCTAACGAACAGCTCGTGGCTTTGCAGAGCGACGCTGATTGGCGGGTTCGCTATGAAGTGGCGGTGCGGATCGATGACCAGCAACGGCTGGCTGAGATGACCGCCGATGAGGATCCGCTGGTTCGCGATATGGCGGCGCAGCGGCTCGGCGAGTTACGTGCCGCCGGAGGCAATACGCCGGAGGCGCGGATTAGCTGAGGCGTGGCCAAAGGGCTGGCGTTTTGGTATAGTTTGGCAATCGGTTGAGTTTGAAGTCGAGAGATCTTCAAGGAGAGACGGAAATGACCAGTATCAGTCGCGAAGACCCTTCAGTCGTGGAGCTCAATGAGCCGCCGCGCTTTAATTATGGCCAGCGGGTTCGCACGAAACGCACGATCCGGAACGATGGCACCTTCTGCGGCAAAGACGTCGGTGACGTCTTGGCCAAAAAGGGTGAGGAAGGTTATGTCTGTAACATCGGGACGTTTTTGCAGCAGCATTACATCTTCGGCGTCGAATTTATCCTGACCGGTAACAAGGTTGGCATGAAGTCCAAGGAACTCGAGGCCGTGGACGGCGACGATGATGACGATCCCAAGAAGAAAAAGAAGGCTGCTCCCAAAGGAGACGAGGAATGATCGATCCGGACGGGGGAGCGCGGCCGCCCAAATATCAATGGGGCCAGCGCGTTCAAGTCGTTGAAGATCTCTTCAACGACGGGTCCTACCCTGATCAGCCAGTAGATGCTTTGCTGGCGAAGACGGGAGATATGGGCGAAATCGTCAACATCGGGACGATTGAGGAGACCAAGCGGCCGCTTTATCTGGTCGAATTTGAGAGCAGCCGCTTTGTCATTGGCTGCTTAGAAGAAGAGCTGCTTCCGGTCTAATGCTTCACAAAACCCGCGGTGGAAACTGCGCTGATCGCAGGCTTGCCAGCCGCGGGTTTCGATCGTAAAAGAACATCGCGCGCGGGACGCAGTGGTTCAACCCGCTAATGCTAAGGATGTCCAGTTGTTCGGATGGGGCGTTCTTAGTCAAGGCGATTAGGCTTGCCGGATCGCCTCTAACGGCATTGTAGACAATTCGATGGTGTTGTATTCGCTGTCCCATTCACGAGAATGGCCGCATCGAAACTTATGCCTTTGCATGAATTTTGCTGCGCCGGTTTATAACCCGCCTCAGTTCAGCTGAGCAGGATTCCTCCGAGATGGCAGGCGAGAGTAACGACCATGATTTACTTCGACAATAATGCGACGACAGCAGTTGCGTCGGAAGCGATCGAGGCAATGACCTCCTGTATGCGGAGCGGCCCAACCAATCCATCGAGCAAGCACAAGGCTGGTGAATGCAGTAAGGAAGCTGTCATGCAGGCGCGCGGCGAGCTGACCCGCCTGCTCAACTGCACGCCGCCAGAAATCATCTATACAAGTTGCGGCACGGAATCGAACCATCTCGCTGTTTGGGGTGCGTTGGCCATAGCGCCCGAGAAACGTCATCTTGTTGTGAGCAGCGTTGAACATCCTTCCTGCATGGAACTGTTCAAACATCTCGAAACCCAGGGCTATGCTGTTACCTATCTGCCGGTCGATTCGAAGGGTCTCCTCGATCCTGCTTCTTTAGAGGCGGCCATCCGGCCCGACACCGCGCTGGTCTCGGTGATGTGGGTGAACAATGAAACCGGCGTGATTTTCCCGATCGAGGCGCTGGCCGCGATTGCCAAAAGCAAGGGCGTTTTGTTTCACACCGACGCTGTGCAAGCAGTTGGCAAGATTCCAGTCGATCTGAAAAAAGTGCCTGTCGATTTTCTATCGCTGACCGGCCATAAGATTCATGCGCCGACTGGCATTGGTGCTCTCTTCGTGCGTAAGGGTTTGAAGATTCCGCCCCAATTGTTTGGGCATCAGGAGCGCGCGCGCCGTGGCGGCACTGAAAATGTTCCAGGCATCGTCGGCCTCGGTAAGGCGGCCGTTCTCGTGCAGCAGCATTTGCAGGCGGAGACCGAACGTTTGGCCGCTTTGCGTGACCAGCTTGAAGCCGGGGTGCTTGCCCGGGTTCCTCTGGCGAGCATCCATAGCGCCGGTGCCGAGCGTGTCAGCAATACGTCGATGATCAGGTTTGGTGATCTTGAGGCCGAGCTTATTCTGGAGCGTCTTGACCGCGCCGGAATCTGCGCATCGGCGGGGTCTGCTTGCACATCCTCCAAGACGGAACCTTCGCACGTGTTGATCGCCATGGGTGTCGATGAGCGCGGCGCTTTGTCATCCGTCCGTTTTTCTCTCGGCCGTGAAAATACGGCTCAGGATATTGACACGCTCCTTGATGTTCTGCCCGGGATCGTGAATGAAGCGGCGGCTATCGCTGCTTGATGAGGGCGCTGGGATTTTGGGACGATCAGTGGGGACAGAATGAGAATTATGATACGCAAGGACGGCGCGGGCGTTTTGACGGTCTACGTGCCTAAGAAGGATTTGGAAGAACCAATCGTCTCGATGGAAAAAGAAAATATGTGGGGCGGAATTGTCACCTTGGCCAATGGCTGGCAATTGGAACTCCCGCCGGAAAGCGCCGCGACTGTGTTGCCTTGCACGGTCGAGGCCCGCAAGCTGAATGAAGAATGAGATCAAGCTATGAGCAGTCTCACGAGTGAAAATCTTGCAAAGATCGAAGCGATGCTGGATGGCCCGGACGCCAATGATTCAGTGTTTAAGGATTTCCGTCAAAACTTTCCGGGTGTTTCGCTGACGCGTTGCGATCCAAGCGATGTCGAAGGTGAAAATCCGTATAAGGAATTTCCTCGTTTCACGCTTTATCTCATCAGCGCGGTGGATCATTGCGTGACGATGACGCGTGATCCTGGAATGGCAACCGGGATTATTGTCGTGAACAAGGTGGCGTGATGGCTAAGAGCCCAAGTTGGATCCCCATTTCTGATCCAGACATCTCGCAGGCCGAACTCGACGCGGTCGCGGAGGTTCTTCAGAGCCCTGACATCTCTTACGGAGAAGCTGTTGAGGCTTTCGAGGCTGCCTTCGCGCAATATACGGGGCGCAAATACGCGGTCGCGGTTGCGAGCGGCACCGTCGGCCTCATGCTTGTGCTTGATGCCTATCAAATCGGCCCAGGCGATGAAGTGATCGCGTCACCGCACTCATTCCGTGAAATCACGCATGCGATCGGGCTGCGCGGCGCCTTCCCGATTTTCGCCGATATTGATTATTGGTCAGGGTGCCTCGTGCCCGAAAAGGCCGAAGCCAAGATTTCCGAAAAGACAAAGGCGATTGTTGTCGGCAATGTGAATGGCCATCCCGCGCCTTGGGATGCGTTCCGTGATGTCGCTGCCCGGAATAAATTGATCCTGATTGAGGATTCAAGCGAGGCGATTGGGTCGACTTACAAAAACCAAATGGTTGGATCTTTCGGCGATTGCTCGGTTTTCGACTTCTCGCAGCCTGGCCCGCTGGTTTGCGGTGAAGGCGGAATGGTCGTCACCGACGATCAGGATATTGCCATGGCCCTCCGGCGCTACCGGTCGCACCGGCTGGAGGAACGCGCGTCCGTCGTCATCGGTATGGCGGCTGCGTACAAGGCCTGCATGAGTAATCTCGCGGCAGCGCTCGGACTGGTTCAATTACAGCGGCTCGAACTGATCCTGGAACGCAGAAAGCGGACCGAATATTGGTATTTTGACTATGTGAAATCCTTTGAGGGGATCAAAGATCCTTACATCCATCAGGATGTCACAAGTGTGAACTGGTTCCTCTACATCGTTCATCTTGGCACGCGGTTCACGCGATCAAGCCGGGATGCGATCATTGATGATATGCGGAAGGAAGATATTGAAGCGGCGGCTTATTCCATGCCGCTTCACTTGCAGCCCTATTATTTTGAATTGGGTTATCGCAAGAAAGATTTTCTTGTGACCGAGAAAGTGGCGGATCGAGCGGTGCTGCTGCCGTTTCATGCGCATCTCACCGAAAATCAGATCGCCTTCGTTGTAGGCACGATGAAGGACGCATCGATTAATATTGGCGCGGGTGCGGAAATCACGCTTTAAAAGTCACTGGAAAAAATCGGGAAGTCAGCTAAAACGGCCAATAAATTAGATAGGGGTAAATTAGAAATGCCAGTAGTTACCATCAAGCCCTCGGGGAAAACGCAAGAAGTGCCAGAGGGTTCCACTCTTCTCGCCGCCATCCAGGCCGCAGGGTTCCCGATGGAATGCAAATGCCATACGGGCAAATATGATAGCTGCCACATCTTCCTTCTCGAAGGAAAGAAGGGCCTTGCTAAGATGACGAAGGAAGAGAACGAGCGCCTTGAAAACATGATCGGCGTTGCGACGAAATCACGCTTCGCTTGTCTCGCGATACTTGGCACCGAACCTGCCACAGTTGAACTTCTAGGTGCGCTTTCCGGCTGAAACCGAAGACCGGATTCCGAACCTCCAAACAGAAAGGAAATGTCGCATGCCTATCGCTGAAGTTGTTCTTCAAGTCCGCTATGACCCGAGAGGGCTCGTCACTTTCTGTGGTGAGGCTCCCGAGGGAGTTGGTGCCCAGGAATGGTACGATTATCTCTCGTATCGTCTCCCGATCCATTCTCTGTCTGGCGGTCGCGCTGCTTTCTATATGTCGCATGACGAGCTGGCGCGCTTCAAGACGATGTCGCCAGAGGAAAAGGCTACAGCATGAGCTCCGAAGCACTCGCTGCCATCCGGGCGACCCTCAATGAGGGTCGCCTTATTCCCTATCTTGGGCCTGGGACCCTCGCTCTGGCGGGAGAGAATCTTCCTCTGCCGGCAGGCCCCGATCCGTTGGTCGCCAAGCTCACGGCGAAAGCAACTGTGCCGCACAAGATCCGTAAAAACCTTTCGGCAGCGGCGCAATATATTGAGAACTTCAAGCACCGGAAAACGATCAGTTCGGTCATGACCGATGCCTTTAAGGCACATGTCGATCCGACCGCGCTGCATACGTATCTGGCTTCCGAGTCAAAGATCCCGCTCGTCGTCTATGCTTGGTACGACAATCTGATGTTGCAAGCGATGCAAGCCTCTCGCACCGGCAAGTGGGGCCATGTGCACGGCGTCAGCCATGCTGAACATCTCGCGACATGGGTTCAATATTTCAATGCCGACAACACGCTTGTTGACAAAGAGGCTGAACTCGCCACGGCGGAAGCTTGGGAGTCGGTGCTCTATTATCCCTGGGGCTGCGTCACGCCCGGGAGTAACTTCCTTGTCTCGGACTCTGACTACGTTGAGGTTTTGACCGAGATCGACATTCAAACTCCGATCCCGGAGAAGGTGAAGGAAATCCGGACTGGCCGGAACTTCCTATTTTTGGGCTGCCGTTTCTCAAGCCAGGTCGAACGTATTTTCGCGTTCCAGATCATGAAGCGGTCTTCGGAGAAACATTGGGCTGTTCTGCCTGAGACGCCGACAAAAAATGAATTGAAGTTCTTCAAGCGCTATAATATCGAACATATCGATATGCCGCTGGCAGATTTTGTTGCTGAGTTTGTGCAGCAAAAAGAACCGGCGCTTGCGTGAACGACATTCTTGATATAGCGGGCTTCAGCCAACTTTTGTTGAAGCCCGCGCAAATATGGCTGTGGGCCTGTGAGCGTTTCTGAAGTACCTGCCGCCATGACCCCATTCACCGCGATCGGCGGCCAAGCGGTTGTAGACGCGCTTGTTGATGCCTTCTATCTTCGCATGGACACTTTGCCAGAAAGCCGTGTCATCCGCGACATGCATGCCAAAGATCTTGGTTCTGTGAAAAATGTCCTGAAACGCTATCTTGGCGAATGGTTGGGCGGCCCCGCGCTCTATTCGCAGGAACGCGGCCATCCGCGGCTGCGGATGCGGCATATGCCCTTTCAAATCGGGGAAGCGGAACGTGACGCCTGGATGCTTTGCATGACTGGCGCGCTCGAGGAAGTTGTCGAGGACGCGTCTCTGCGGGCACAATTACAGCAATCATTTTTGAAATTGGCGGACTGGGTCCGCAATGACGATGGGAATCCTCATGACCGTAACCATAGATAAAACCTGCCTCGCCCGGCTAGACGCGGAACACCGTCTTACCCACCCGATTATCCGGGAAGAAATCAGCCCTGGGCGTTTCGGCTTCCGCGGCGAAATCGCGTTGAAGTTCCAGCAGCAGATGGCAGATGAGAAGCGCCCGCCGGAATTGTCGATTTGGCAAGTGTTCACCACTGCGAGAGAGGGTGAGCCGCACCTTGAAATGTTCATGTGCTACCTGCTGTCGTTCGAATATCTTGGGACGATCATGGAAGTCTTCGGTGACATGTTCAAGCCCGGTAATAAGTACTTCCTCTATTCCAATAACCAGGATCTCCTGGCGAAGTATCGCATCTATATGGGCGATGTGATGTTCTATTGCTTGGCCATTGGCGAAGCGACGGCTTACAATGAATTCCTCGAGATTTTATATATCGATAAGAATGATATCAAGAAGCTCGATACTGGCGGCAAGATGGATTATATTGTCGAAGAAGCTCTTAAATTCGAAGCCGATTGGGAAGTGATCACCTATGAGGAAGGTTTGAAGCGCATGGGTCCCGTTCGCAATCCGAACGAGAACCGTCCGGTCTGATGGGCTGGTGCAACCTTTGAAATGATCTTGATGGCCGGGACTTCCCGGCCATTTTCTTTTGAGGCGGAACGCCCCGAACGGCAATCGATTTGGGGTGCTGGACATAAACCGATTTGCACATGAGATGAACTGGTTGTGCCTCACGTGCTTTGCATCCGCGGTCTGCCCTAAAATACAGCCGCTTGCACTAAAGCTGGGCAGTTAAGGCCCGTATATGCCAACGCTGCCTTTTCGGCGCTAATGGAAACAAAAGTACACGTCTTAGAAAACCTCTCGTGCCAGTGTCTTCCGGCTGGAACTGTCGCGGAGAACTCAGGTTAGGCTGCTGGGGAGCGAGCTTTCAGCTTCTGGCGTACTGTCGCATCTCAAAGCCAAGGCCTTGACTTAACGCCTCTTATACCCCCATTCTTCATGTAGACGTTGCGACGCATGTCGTGATTGCGACATGCACGCCGAATTCGCAAATATCTCGATAAAACAAAATCTTACTCCCTGGCATATGGTTTGCTACTGGTGATGTAAGTTTCCGTGACGGAGGTTACAGATGATATCCCTGACCGACAGCGCCTTGTCCGCGGTTAAATCCGCACTCGTAAGATCAGGCAAGGAAGGCGCGGGTTTTCGCGTCAAGGCAGAGACGGGTGGGTGCGCAGGTTACAAGTACCACATCGGTCTCGACTCTCAGGAGCGCGAAGGTGACGAAGTCATCGACGCTGGTGAAGATGTCCGTGTTTTCGTAGATTCGGCTTCTCAGGTTCTTCTGGCTGGCATGCAGATCGACTTTGTCGAGAGCCTCGAAGGCGCTGGATTTGTTTTTGAAAACCCGAATGCGCAGAGCAGCTGCTCTTGCGGCAAGTCGTTCAGCTAAGGATTTCTGATGTCTGCTGAAAATGCATCACCAAAGGGTGCGGGCGAAAGGCCGGGGATGGCTCCGCCACCCCCTCCGGCCGATCTCGTGGAAGACGAGGCTGCCGCTGCTCACCGCAAAGTCATTTCTGATGCGCTCGATTCCATTCGTCCTAACCTGAAGCGTGACGGTGGCGATTGCGAGTTGATCGCAGTGCAGGGTGATAAGGTTTGGGTCAAGATGGTGGGGGCTTGTTCAGGCTGCCAATTGTCCGCGATGACCTTGAATGGTGTTCAGGCGAAGCTGGTCGAGGCGACCGGCCGTATGATCCGGTTGTTTCCGGTGACGACGCCTCAGGCCCCTGTGCCCTTGCGCCTCTGATTGGCAGCTGGTTCGAAGCGCTTTCAGCAGAGTGTCGCATTGATTGAAAGAAGATCGGCGGCCTGATTGTGCTTCATGCTGAACTTGCATGAAGCGATCCTGTGAAACAGCGGAGCGTTTTGAATGGGCAGCGGACTTGGATCGGCGCTGGCAAAAATGCAGGCGCCGATTTTTTTGAATGATACGACTCTGCGAGACGGCGAGCAGGCTCCGGGGGTCGCTTTCACGATTGACGAAAAAGTCGCGATCGCGGAGGCTTTAGCCAATGCGGGTGTGCCCGAGATCGAAGCCGGCACCCCGGCTATGGGTGCACATGAAATAGCCGCTATCAACGCCATCGTCAGGCAAAATCTCGCCCTCACGCCGATCGCTTGGTGCCGTATGGTGCGGGCCGATATCGACGCTGCGGTATTGACGGGCGTGCGGATGATCAACGCCTCCGTGCCGGTCTCTGACATTCAGCTCAAAGCTAAATTCGCTGCGGGCCGCGAACATGCTCTCGCGCTGATCTCTGATATTGTTCCCTATGCGCGCGACCAGGGTCTAGAAGTGGCTGTGGGCGGCGAAGATGCTTCCCGCGCAGATCCGGATTTTCTCGCTGAGGTGCTCGATGCCGCCGCCCGGGCTGGTGCGCGGCGCTTTCGATTCGCCGATACGCTAGGCGTTCTCGATCCCTTTGCGACCTACGCCATGGTGGAACATCTGCGCCGCCGCAGTGATCTCGAAATCGAGATCCACGCGCATGATGATTTGGGTCTTGCTACGGCCAATACTTTGGCGGCTTTGCGGGCCGGTGCCAGTCATGCGAGTGTCACCGTGGTCGGACTCGGCGAACGCGCTGGCAATGCGCCTCTGGAAGAAGTGGCTGTTGCTGTTTCCGCGCTTTATGGAATTGAGACGGGCATTAATCTGCGTTCGCTGTCTGGTGTCGCGCAAGTCGTTACAAAGGCCGCGGGCCGGGTGATTCCGGAAGCTAAGGCCATCGTCGGCGATGCGGTTTTCACGCATGAGTCAGGCATCCATGTCGATGGGCTCTTGAAAGATCGCAAGTGCTATGAGGCTCTGGACCCAGCTGTGCTCGGCCGCAATCACCGGGTTGTTCTCGGCAAGCACTCCGGTCTTGGCGCGGTCTTGAATGCGCTGAAGGAACTCGGACTTGACGTTCGGATGGAAGAAGCAAAAGCCATTCTCGCGCTCGTGCGGATTCATGCGGAACGCACTAAGGCCGCCGTGCCGCCAAGCATGCTGATGACTTTCTACAAGGAGATGGGGCATGCGGGCGCGCAAGGTCTCGACAAGCGCCATGACGCCAGGCTCTTGGCAAACTAGAAATGGTTGAGATGAGTGACGCTGTCAGCGCGGATCTGGTCCCGGAAAAAAACGCGGGCGCGCACCAGTCTCTTTGGCGTTTGTTGAGCGAAGACCTTCACTGTGTCCGGGCGCGGGATCCGGCGGCGCGCAATTCTTTTGAGACGCTCATCACTTATCCAGGGGTGCATGCGATCATCTGGTATCGTATCGCAAACCGCTTATGGGTGCGGAATTTGCGGTTTGCCGCCCGTTTTCTGTCCTGGTTCGGGCGCCTCGTCTCGAATGTCGATATCCATCCGGGCGCGACCATTGGCCGTCGTTTCTTTATTGATCATGGCGCTTGCGTCGTGATAGGAGAAACGGCTGTTATTGGAGATGATGTGACGCTCTATCATGGCGTAACGCTGGGTGGAACGTCATGGAAGCCTGGAAAGCGGCATCCGACTCTTGAAGATGGTGTATTCGTCGGGTGCGGCGCCAAAATTCTTGGGCCGATTACCGTCGGATCTGGAGCGCGGGTTGGCGCGAATTCGGTCGTTATCTCGGACGTTCCTCCAGATGTCACAGTCGTTGGCATTCCAGGGCGGATTGTTCGCGATGCCCGTGAGCGCCGCCGTTTAGCACGCGGGCGGATCGATCTTGAGCATCACTTGATGCCTGATCCTGTCGGCGAGGCTATAAGTTCGCTGCTGGATCGCATCGAGTTTCTTGAAGCACGATTGGCCCATTTTCAAGGCGAGTTCAACGGCCACGTGCGCTCGTCGTCCGTTGTTCCAGCGCGGACGCCGGGATTGTCTACTGAGGATCTGAAGTCATGACTGAGTTTCTTAAAAAAATGCAGACGCTTTCTGCCGCCGAAGAATTCTTCAAGATCTTGGACGTTCCCTATGATGAGAATAAGGTGAACGTTGTGCGCATGCACATCATGAAGCGCATGGGCCAATATCTCGCAGGTGAAGATTTCGAGGGCGCGACTGATGAAGAGGTCAAGGCCCGTTGCCGCGCGACTTTGGAAAAGGCCTATGCGGACTTCCAAACATCGGATCCGATGAAGGAGCGCGTCTTCAAGGTTCTTAAGGAGGCTGTGCAGGAGAAAGTCGTCGCACCGCCGCCGATTGTCCCTTTCTCGGACCTTTTGAAATAAAGCTCAAGCCGATCCTGAAGTGCCATAGCACAGCTTGGCATTACGTCTTTAGATAGACTCGTCAGACCGATGCCGCGAATTTGTTCGCGCTGGTCTAAAAGTTGCATTTTTATTCCTGAAAAAGGGGTGGTTACATGCATATCATTGTATGCGTCAAGCAGGTTCCGGACTCGGGACAGATCCGCGTTCATCCCGTGACGAATACGATTATGCGGCAGGGTGTGCCGACGATCATTAATCCCTATGATCTCTTCTCCCTGGAAGAAGCATTAAGACTACGCGACAAGCATGGCGGTGAAGTGACGGTCGTTACCATGGGCCCGCCCATGGCCGATCAGGCGCTCCGCAAATGTATGACTTACGGGGCGGATCGCGCGGTTCTGCTGACCGATCGTTTCTTCGCGGGTTCCGATACTTTGGCGACGTCTTATGCTCTCGGCTTGCTGATCGAGAAAGTTTCTGAGACTTGGGGCGCCCCCGATATGATTTTCTGCGGCAAGCAGACGATTGACGGGGATACGGCACAGGTTGGGCCGGGTATCGCCAAGCGCCTTAACCTTCTGCAGCTCACCTATGTGCAGAAAATCGAAGATTTCGACCTCGAAAAGAAAGAGGTCACGGTGCATCGCCGCGCCGAAGGCGGCATCCAGGTGCTCAAGACCAAGCTGCCTTGTCTGATTACAATGCTTGAGGGCACAAATGAAATGCGGCGCGGAAATATGAGCGACGCATTGCGCGCTGCGCGTGCCGGTATCATCACCTGGAGCGCCGCGGATGCGGGTATCACGAACTTGGCTCTTTGCGGCTTGAAGGGCTCGCCGACAATCGTCAAAAAAGTGTTTGCGCCGCCGGCTCGTACCGAGAAGGCGCATCAGATCGAAGTCGCCGATAAATCATATGAAGATATCTGCGATGCGCTGCTTGGCGAAGTCTACAAGCGGCAGCCGGCGCTCGAACATGACTTGGTCAAAATGGCTCCGGGGTACTGACAGCGCGGTTACTGACAGCGAACGAGGGAAGCGTAATGAACGATAAGCCTAAAGCGCCCGCGGCACCTGGCGGTAACAGCCGTGCCAACACGAAGAAAGAGCTGCCGGAGCATCTCAAGGCCTATAAACACATCTGGGTGCTGCTTGAGCTTGAACGCGGGGTCGTACATCCGGTTTCCTGGGAACTGATGGGCGAGGGGCGCAAGCTCGCGGATAAATTGAAAGTCGATCTCTGCGGTATCGTGCTCGGTGCGCCAGGCACAACGGCTGGGGCGGTCGCGGATAGCTTCGGCTATGGCGGCGATGTCTGCTACGTGGTTGAGCATCCGTCGCTCGCCGATTATCGCAACGAGCCCTACACAAAAGTGATGACAGAGCTCGTCAATAAATATCAGCCGGAAATTCTCCTGCTGGGTGCGACCAATCTCGGCCGCGACCTCGCAGGTTCCGTGGCGACGACTTTGCTCACGGGCCTCACGGCGGATTGCACCGAGCTCGATGTCGATGCGGAAGGCTCGCTCGCTGCGACACGTCCGACATTCGGCGGGTCGCTGCTTTGCACGATCTTCACCCTCAACTACCGTCCGCAAATGGCGACGATGCGTCCGCGTGTAGCGCAGGTGCCGTTGCTGACGCCTGGCCGCACCGGCCGGGTGATCCGTCACGAAGTGTCGCTGCCGGAAGATGATATCATCACCAAGATCCTGGGCTTCCTTCCGGATGGAACGACGAATAAGTCGAACCTTGCCTATGCGGACATCGTTGTTTCAGGCGGTCTCGGCATGCAAAGCGCGGATAATTATAAGCTGGTGCGCGACCTCGCGGCCGTGCTCGGCGCTGAATGGGGCGGCTCGCGCCCGCTGGTTCAAAAAGGCTGGATTCCGACGGACCGTCAGATTGGTCAAACGGGCAAAACCATCCGTCCGCGCCTCTATATCGCGGCGGGTATTTCCGGGGCTATTCAGCATCGGGTAGGTGTCGAAGGCGCGGATCTGATCGTCGCCATCAACACTGATAAAAATGCGCCTATTTTCGACTTCGCCCATGTCGGCATCGTTGCCGATGCGACGAAGGTTTTGCCTGCGCTGACGGAAACCTTCCGTAAGCGTCTCGCGGTCGCAGCAACGCGCTCGGCGGCTGAATAGGAGGCTACCATGGCAGAAGAAAAGTTCGACGTTATCGTCGTCGGCGCTGGGCCGTCGGGAAATGCTTGCGCCTATACGCTCGCAACGCGCGGCCTGAAAGTTCTGCAGCTTGAGCGCGGCGAATACCCTGGCTCTAAAAATGTGCAGGGTGCAATTCTTTACGCCAATGCGCTTGAACAGCTAATCCCGGACTTTCGCGAGGATGCGCCTCTCGAGCGTCACATTATCGAACAGCGCATTTGGATGATGGATGACCGTTCCTATTGCGGTGCACATTATCGTTCGGAAGATTTCAACGAGGAAAAGCCGAACCGCTACACGATCATCCGTGCGCCTTTCGATAAGTGGTTTTCACGTAAGGTCGCCGCGGCCGGTGCACTCGTCATCTGCGAAACGACGGTGACGGAATTGGTCCGTGACTCGAGCGATAAAGTCATCGGCGTGCGTACCGATCGCGACGATAGCATTATCTACGCTGATGTGGTGGTGCTCGCCGAAGGCGTTAGCGGTCTCGTCGGAACGCGTGCGGGCCTCCGCTCGATTCCGAAGCCTGACACGGTTGCGCTCGCGGTGAAAGAAATGCACTTCATGCCGCAAGAGACGATCGCGGCGCGGTTTAATTTGCAAGGCGATGAAGGTGTGGTCATCGAGACCGCGGGCACGATTACCAAAGGCATGACCGGAACCGGCTTCATCTACACCAACAAGGAATGCCTTTCGACTGGTATTGGCTGCCTCATTTCGGACTTCACCGAAACGGCACAGACGCCTCATGGCCTGCTCGAAGCTTTCAAGGCGCACCCCGCTGTGAAGCCGCTTCTTGCTGGTTCGGAAGTCAAAGAATACGCGGCCCACATGATTCCCGAAGGCGGCTATAAGGCTATTCCGCAACTCTTTGGCAATGGCTGGTTGATCGTCGGTGATGCCGGTCAGTTTGTGAACGCCGTGCATCGCGAAGGCTCGAACCTGGCTATGACCACCGGCCGGATCGCGGCGGAAACAATCTTCGATCTGAAAACGAACAATCAGCCGATGAGTGCTGCTAATCTGGCTATGTATAAGGCACGCCTTGATGATTCCTTCGTCATGAAGGATCTTAAGAAATATAAGAATTTGCCGCAGACGCTCGAAAACAAGCATCTGTTCACGACCTATCCGAAACTTCTGTCGAACGCGGCACAGACCTATTTCCGCGTCGATGGGCAAGATAAGAAGTCTAAAGAGAACGCGATCGTTAAGTCGTTCTTTACGACGCGCCGTGTGAAGGGCCTGCTTGGAGATGTTCTCGGCATGGCTCGTGCATGGCGGTGATGTTCGGCGGGCCTGAACCTGCCCAAGTTCAATGAGGTGGAGCAAACCATGAGTGAGGAACTTGCCGTCCGGGTTGAGGATAAGCTTTACCAAAATCGCTACCTAGTTGACGCTGGCCGTCCCCATATCACAGTGACGCCGCATACCGTCCCGTCACATCGTCTTCTGGCTTTAACCCGCATTTGCCCAGCGGGATGCTATGCCAAGACGGATACCGGCCAAGTTGAGATCACAACCGATGGATGCGTCGAATGCGGGACTTGCCGCGTTGTGGCCGAGCCCTACGGCGAAATTACCTGGAATTATCCGCGCGGCGGTTTCGGCGTGCTTTTCAAATTCGGCTAAGCTTATTCAGCGTGCTTTAACCGGCCGCGAAGCTAAGCAAAGTCTAAATGATCATCCGCGGCGCCATTTCAGGATGGCGCCGTTTTTTATGGCTGCGATCCACCTGTTGCTTTTTGTCATTTTCCAGCAGCGGGAACCGGACTTTAATGATGGGCCATTCGGTATTTAAGAAGCCGTGAAGCTCAGCATACTGGCGAGGCGGCCGGCGTTCATATCGTCAGCGCTTTGCGAAATTGCTCAACAACTCAAAAACCTATAGCTTACGGTATCGAAATTGCTTATTTGGAGTTTCCGCAAGCGGAATAGCGGGGCTAACATGTACCGAATGGAACAGGAACCTGTCGATGGGCCGCAAACGCCCGCCAGCCAAGAGGGCCGCACCCTCCTCGAGCGCTATGGTTTGCGCGCGACACGCCAGCGTCTTGGCTTGGCTAAATTGCTTTTCAGCAAGGGTGACCGGCATGTGACAGCCGATGCCTTAGCCGCGGAGGCCCAAGCGGTCCGTATGTCCGCGTCTTTGGCGACTGTTTATAATGTCCTCAACCTGTTTGCGCAGGTTGGCTTGGTCCGGGGCCTTGCGATCGAAGGGACGAAGACGATCTTCGATACGAACACCAGCGACCATTGCCATTTCTTCTTTGAAGAAACCGGCGATATTGAGGATATCGTTGTCGAAGGCATGAAGTTCGCGGACAATTTTGAAGCCCCTGAAGGCTATGAAATCGTCAAAGTGGATGTTGTGGTGCGGCTGCGCAAAAAAGATCAAGACGCCTGAAAGACCAGCCGCTTGTGATTGAAGAACAAAGCAGCGTTTGGAGACGCGGAATCTGCGCTTTTAAGTCGTGGGCAAGCCCGTTCTTCCGCGAAATCTGTTGTTTTAAAATACAGACCGCGTAAGTCGCAGTCGATCGCATTATCCTGTACATTCTGGTTTTCAGCCAGGTTTCGGCGCCTGCAATTTCAATCTTCGTTTAAGCGTCCAGTGGATGTTTGCCTCCTGCCACAAAATGCCATTGGCCAGCCCGTACGACGGCTTGGATTTGCGCCGCCCATTCAAGCAAAACACCTCGGATCGGCGCGCCATTATGGCTTTCGAGATCGAACGTCCCTTCGACCGCTCCGCGCCGGATGCGTTTGAGATAGCGCTTGCCATCCGCTGTTCTGACCGCCGCCTCCCAGCCAATGACATCATCCGCGCCGGCCGCCTCGCGCCAGCATAAGATGACGTCGCCAGAATCGTAGCGCGGCCACATGCTGTCGCCTTCGACTTCAAAGGCGATGGCATTCCGCGGGATTGCAAACGGCACTTCGATCTCGAAAAGACCTTCTGGCGGAATCTGCTCGATTTCCGGTAGAATCTCGGCACCTGCTCCGATCCGCCCCACAACGCGCACATGCGTATTGGGGCTCGCTTCGCCGCTACCGGACAAAAGCCAAGCCGCGGTGGTTTGGAGGACAGGCGCCAGCGCCGTCAGTGTTTCGGTCGTGATGCCGCGCCGGTCACCGCTTTTAACAGCCCGTTTTAAATTGCGAATCGCGTCTGGCTTGCGGGCTGCGAGAGACGCCGCGTGAGCGGAAAGCCCGAGCGCTTCTAGCCGGCTTTCGATCCGTGCGAGCACGTCTTCCAGGTCCATACTCGGTAGAATGACCGAATCTCTGCGCCTTTGCACCCGGTAAAGTAACCGTTGACAACTCCGGTATTATTACCTAAAAAGAACATATCATGAACTTAGAAACATCCATTCCCAAAACCCGCTGGACGGCCGAGCGCATCGCCCGTCTCGGCTTTCTGATTGGCCTCGGCTGGGAGGCCAAGCGTGTCGCTGAGGATCCTTTGATCGTCTCGACGCCTAACAATGTGCACCGGCAGGCGCAACGCTTCGGCCTCGCCTTCCGGGCTGTGCCCGCCTCGCCGCTGCGCCTGCCGCCTGAGGCCTCCGAGCTTTACGACGCGGCAGCTGCGAAGCGCGGCCTCACGCGCGAAGCCCTGATCCGTCAGCTGCTTGTCGTGGCGGCGGAGGATCAAACGCTTCTCGACAATATTCTGGATGACGGAGCCTGAGCATGGAAGACATGAAGATCGACGGGTTCGAAGGCTTTTATGTCTCGGAGGCGCAGCCGCTCCCGGCGCGATGGGAGCCAGAACATGTCGGCGAAAAACTCGTCAAAGCTTTTCGTACGCTGGACCGTTTGCCACGCGTGCGCGGGCCGCGCGAGCCTGGCGGTCATTGGGTACGCCACGCGGTCGAATGGGCCGATCAACTGGCGCAGGCTGAACTGCCCGAAGAGGAGCAAAAGGAGCGGGCGGAGCGCCGCAACAATGCGCTGCTGCGGCCGACCGGTGCCGAGATCAAAGAGATGGATCACGTGCTGGAATGGCTGCGCGATTTGCGTGAGGCCGATCCAGGCATGGCGCTGATCACGACGCTTTGGGCCTATCGTACGGCGCGTCATCGTTCGATCAAGGCTTTGTGCAAAGAGCGGCAATGGGCACCGCATACATTCTATCGCAAGCGCGCGAAGGCGCTGGCGCATTTAGCGGCGCAGCTCAATGCGCGGCATGTGTCTGTGTTTTGAACAGTGGACTTCTAAGGATCGCTGTTTGGAAATGATAAGTTCTTAGCTATCGTCCTTAGAAATTTGAGGACGAAAATGGATACTGCATCACGTATTGCCATCGGTGCGATTAATGTTAGTGCGAGCCCACATCCTCCCGGGACTTATGAAACTTTAATTCGGATGGTAGCGAACATAGAAATCCCCGTCGGCGGGTCCGATTATGCGAAGATAACCCCACCATTTGAAAGCGCGACACAACCCGACATTTTACATGGTCGTATATGTGTATGGACAATTATTGAAAAAGATAGCGACTGGTTTAATCGGAGCACAAACGACAAGGCCTCTGAAAGCGATAAAAAGAAAGTTATTATACCTGAAGACATAGCACCTAACTACCGGTACTTTCTTTACGCATTCAATGTGAAATCTCATAAGCTTATATTTGAGATGCGAAATGAATTTCGTCAAAGCTTTGGATCACGAAGAGCAGAGAAGTTTTTTACCCAACTTTTCGAGCATTTGCCTGAAGGTATTGAAACGGTCGATATAACTTTGATCCCGGATGAGGGCTCGGTTGACGCAATACTTACCTTGCCTAAGCTAAGATTTTTGAAAATACATGTAACAAGGCCCAATCCAGAGGATTTAACCGATGAGTTTAACGCGGTTATGGAAAAGCTCAACGCTCAAAAGGCACGGACATTTGTTCAAGAGCTTTACAAGGCACCGAGAGTAGAAAGCCTAATTCCTGATGAGGAAACTCGAACGCTGGCACACGTGGCATCTACAAACGGCTTTGTCGAAGGTAAAAGCAGGGACGTTCAAGATTCAACAAAATCTCATCCAAAGATTATTCAGGTTGAGGTTCCCAAAAATGGGTCTGCTCTCGCTCGCTTCTTCTCGGCTTTCCTGCATTTTTAAACCTTGGAGAAATCAAGCAAGGGAGTTCGGGCGTTATTGGTCATTGTACGGCGGCTGGAAAGCCTTGTGCTTGTCTCCCTATGCGCAGCTATCGCTTTTTCTTGGAGTCCTTTGTGAAATATCAGCGGACGAAAAATTTGATGCATCTTCCCTAACAACTTCAATTGTGCCTAACGTGCTCGGGTTCACTGTTGGTGCCCTAGCCATCATCTTAGCCTTTTCATCATCGCGTTTTTTTTCTTTTCTAACTGAAGAAGGACAAGAAAAATCTCTATTTATGAAGACTGTCTCTAATTTTGTTCATTTTATCATTGTGCAAGTCTTGTCTTTGATTGTTGCGCTTGTAGCTGTCTCCCACTCTAACTGGTTCTCGAAACTAATCTCTGCGATAATTTTGTTTTATGCAATTCTAACAACGCTCTCCACGGTAATTCAGCTTTTTCAAATGGCGACAGTTTTTAATGCATCCAATCAAAATGTTTTTGATGATGACATCAAAAACGAATCTATCGATGTGTGAAGCGTCCATTGATATCGTCCATCATCTGATGAACACCCACGTCGTCACCAAAAACAGCGGGATCAAAATCATCCCGGACCAGATGAGATAGCCAAAGAAGCCCGGCATATCGACGCGCTGGCGCCGGGCGATGGCATAGACCATGAAATTCGGCGCATTGCCGATATAGGTCATCGCGCCCATGAAGACCGCGCCCAGCGAAATGGCCGCGAGTGTGGCGGCGCGCGGGCCCATCAATGATGCGGGATCGCCGCCTGCGAGCTGGAAGAAGACAAGATAGGTCGGCGCATTGTCGAGAAACGATGATAAAAGCCCCGTGCCCCAGAAATAAGCCCAGTTGCGCGGCGCGCCTTCAGGATCGCTCAGCAGGCGCAGCACAGGCGCGAAGCCTCCGCCTCCCGCGTGCAGCATCGCCATCACGGGGATGATGCAGGTGAAAATGCCGGCGAACAGCTTGGCGACTTCTTTTATCGGCTCCCACTCAAAATGATTGGCTTTGCGTTCAGCCGCTCCGGTGAGCGCGAGCGAGGCCAGACCAACGGCGATCATAACGCCATCGCGCATGATGTTTTGCGCTTCGATCCGCGTGCCCACCCAGGTGAATGCGAGGTCCGGATGCCAGAGGCCGCTGACGATGATCGCGGCAACCGCGATACCGATCAGCAGAAGGTTGATTTTACCTTTGAGCCGCAAAGATCCATGCGGTTTGGGCTTTCGTACCGAACGATGCGGATGCTGGCTTTCGTTTTTATAAAATCGCGTATCGATGATGAAAAAAAGCGTCAGCAAAAGGCCGATGGCAAACGCAGCTTCTGGCCATAAATGGGTCGCAGTCCAAAAGAAATCGACGCCATGCAGAAAGCCTAAAAACAGCGGCGGATCGCCGAGCGGCGTCAGCGTCCCGCCGATGTTCGAGACAAGGAAAATGAAAAAAATCACGATATGCGCTTTGGCGTGCCGCCCCTCATTAGCGCGCAGCAATGGCCGGATCAGGATCAAAGACGCACCCGTCGTCCCGATGACGCTCGCCATCAATGCGCCGGCTGCGAGAATGGCTGTGTTGAGCCTTGGCGTCCCGTTCAATGTGCCTTGGATTGCGATGCCGCCCGCCGCTGTGAACAGAGCAAACAGCATGAGGATGAAAGGCAGATAGTCGAGCAGCATGTTATTCGCGAAAGCCGCGGCGGTCACAGCCCAGCCTTGCGTGATGCCAAGCAGGACGAGCGCGAGCAAAGCCCAAAAGGCCGAGACCTTTCCATAATGCAGATGCCAGAGGCGTCTCACGAATAAAGGCCCAAAGGCAATCGAGAGAAGAATGCCGGCGAAGGGCAGCCCCAGCCACAAAGGAAGACGGGCACCGTCGATCGTCTCCGTGGCGGCGGGCTGTGCGAGCGCCATCACTGCGGTGAATCCGGCAGTGATGATGATCAAGGCCATTTTGAAGAGATGTTGCATGTCACCCTGGTAGCACATTCGCATCGGTTGAAAGATGTAGGAATGCTAAAAAGAGTGCCGGCGGACCGGATTGACCTGCGAGCATTTGTGAGGCCTATATACGCGCATGCAGCGGCCATACTGTGCCTGTCGCTAGGCCTTTCTGTTAAAGGGCCTTGCCGTGAAGCTTTTCTCATACATCTCCGCGGTTCCGCGCGCATCCCTCGATGTGCGTAACGATTTCAATCGTTACGGCGTTGTCTCCGCTCTTGCGCTTTTGAAATGTACGAATGCGCAAAAACGCGAAGCCGGATTGGATTGACCTGCAACAAAAAGTGACGCCATATACGCGCATCGCAGCGGCACACTTATGCCCTGGCGATCCGCTCGCATCTAGCAGCGCTCCTTTTTTCTCAGTCTTTCATCGGGGACGCGGCATCTCTTCAGATAAGAGCCGCTGTGATCTTTATATATCTCGTTAAAGGAGCGTTCATGGTCTCGTTCAGCGCGGGGCAGGATGCCGCGCGCCTTCTTCTGGAAGGGCCGCAGCGGTTCACTTGCCTCGCTGGCGGCACGCGATCAGGGAAAACCTTTCTGATTGTCCGCGCCATTGTCGCGCGCGCTCTGAAAGCCAAACATTCGCGCCATGCGATTTTGCGGTTTCACGCCAATGCGGCGCGCGCATCCATCGCGCTCGATACTTTGCCCAACGTCATGCGGCTTTGTTTTCCGCGCACCAAGATCAAGGAACATCGTCAGGATGGATTTTTCGAATTCGCGAATGGCGCCCGCATCTGGGTCGGCGGACTCGACGATAAAGAGCGCGTGGAAAAAATTCTGGGGCTCGAATATGCGACGGTCTTTTTAAATGAGGCGTCGCAAATTCCATATTCATCCGCGCTCATTGCTTTCACGCGGCTGGCGCAGGTTGTGCCGCGTCTGCATCAATGCGGCTTTGTCGATCTCAATCCTGTTGGCAAGGCGCATTGGACCAATCTGCTCTTTGGTGAAAAGCGCGAGCCTGTCTCACGCCGGCCTTTGAGCGATCCTGATAATTATAAGCGCGCCTTTTTGAATCCGCCCGACAATGCCAGCAATCTCTCGAAAGAATTTTTGGCAAGCCTTG
>Ga0116230_10001162_pt1 | contig 24547 bp, 19 predicted proteins | sample S1TSphfallax_3_FD_88678 | JGI IMG/M metagenome (GOLD analysis project Ga0116230, IMG submission 88678) | Host-associated microbial communities from peat moss isolated from Minnesota, USA - S1T2_Fd - Sphagnum fallax MG | ecosystem: Host-associated > Plants > Peat moss > Unclassified | place... | reverse complement strand
TATTCTTTTCCTTCTTCACATTCTAAAGATGATGGTGAATGTGATGACAACCTCATTGCCAATGGCTAAACATTCAGCACTCCAACATGTTCTGCTCTTTTCAACGTTTCCATTTCCTCCTCCTTTCTCCATTTATGTTCACTTTTCTATGTTTCCTTCTCCTTTGCTAATCTCTACAAATTTTCAATTGTGTTTTTTGCACTCTATGAGGTGACTTTTTGTCCCTCTACTCCGGTTCTATGAAGTGATCATACTCAAAGGTACACATGCTACTGGTGAAGGAAAAAATGCAAAGTGTATCTCTAAATGCTAAGTTGCATTTATAATTGAAATTAAATAGTTTGTTGCATATACATCATTATGATTTGGAAATGATAGATATAGTTTTTAAGTTAAACACTCCAAATCTTAGAATTTTATGTTAAATTATCACCCACTTAAACTAACTTTTAAGGATTTGACACCATGCTCAACTTGGTAGCAGACCTCTAGTCACTTAAAATATTATTCCTATCACATAGGTTATTCAAATCTAGCTTGCCTTAGCTCATTGAAAAGCTAGTTACAAGGCGCATTTGTATACTGGATCTAAGATATGTACCCAAATTAGTAAAAAGTTGTGGTACAAAACTTGAAAGGGTTTCACGAAGGTAGAAAGTTCAACCTGTCAACAAACCTCCAATAACTTAATATATTGTTCCTATCACATACATTATTCAAGTCTAGCTTGCCTTAAAGCTAGCTACAAAGCACATTTGCCTACAAAATCTAAGCTTTACACACAAATCAATAAAAAGTTATGTTACAAAATTTGAAAAGGTTTGTGAAATTTCTCTAAGATTTCAAGCTTCCAAAACTATCCCTACTCACTTCCATTCTTTCAAAAATACCACAATCATCTAATCTATTTTCCCTTTTTCCACCATCTACTAAGATTAATCATTTTCCCCTTTTCAAGAAAAATTGTAAGAACAAGTTTTTTCAAGATTCAAATCAAAAGTTATGTCTAGAAAAAAGAGCCCCGAATGATTTGAATTCACCTTTTAAAGAGAAAGAGAAGGAAGGAGGTGAAGGAAGACCCCAACTTGGTGGGCTATGGAAGGTTCCAATGTTTGGTGGCCTTTGAAAGGTTCCATTGCTTGGTGGTTGATGGAAGGTTTCAATGTTTGGTGGCCAATGGAAGGAGAAAGAGAAGCATCCTTTTCACCTTTTTTCACTTCCCCCCCAACAAATTTTACTTAAACATTCTTTTTTCCCATTGATATTAAGGTTTTGCTTTACCATAGTTCTAAATAGTTATTTATGCATTTCTTTCCTTTTCCTTAACCTATAAATAATAACCACGCATCTCAATGTAACAAGTCTTCCACACATTCATTGTCGATATGATTTTGATTGAAGATTTTTTTCTTTTCCTTGAATTCATGGCATTGCATATGACCACATCTTATGGGCCTCAAGTTGCACAAGTGAATGAAAAATCGCCTTGGGAGTCATCCCTAGATTTGAAATTGACACAACATCCTTGTGATGAAGATTTCGAACCATAAAAGGTGCGCCCTCATCTTGAAGTTGAACCTTTTCGAGTTTGGTATTATCACATTTTTCTAAATTCCCACACCTTGGTGATTTTGTTGCAAGTTGACTTCGCTTTTGGTGATGAACTTGAAACTACTTGCGAAGGTTTTTATGAAACTAAAAACACCTTCATCTTTGCATGGTTTTCAGTGGTTGCATGGTTCAATTCGTCGACCGCCTCTTAATAGCAAGGCATATTATTATTAGTTGTAATAACTCCATGAGGTTTTCCCTATACGCGTTTTGTTGATTGTGCCAATACATTTGTTAACTATGTTAATACATCTATTGATTGTACTAATATTTTTGTTGATTGTGCCGACACATTTAAAGATTGTGCGAATACATCTATTGATTTAGTTGATACCCCCAAATACATTAACTTCAAATTTATGTATCCCAAATTTTTCATTATATACTTCATGGTCCATCTTATTAAAAAACATCCATTCATCACTTTTGTAGTTATTGTTCAACGATTTGTTCGTCATCTAAGGTTATGAAGTCAATATTGTTTTGACCTTAAGATCTTCCATCCGTTCTTCTTCTTCATTGCCCTGCATTTGTGGTTTCTATGTTACAAGGTCTTCATCTTCCACCTCTGTATTAGAATCCTCCTCCTAAATTCTTGTCACACTCTGTTCCCAATATACTAACATTTGTTGTTCTCATTTTTGAACTCTAGATTCCATATATTTGTATGGTTTAAGCTTATTCACATTGACTAGCACATGATTAGTCTCAAACTTCTTAATTATCACCAAGAACACAATGTTATTTGGCAACACATACTATACTCTGTATGGTCCAAACCATTTCCTAATAAATTTCCCTAGGTGTGATTTATTTCCCTTTGGAAACCACAGAACATAATCACCAAAACTAAATTGTCCTTTTTGATTATTTTGCTGATTCCATAATGTTTTGTTCCACTACTGAATACCAATAGTTTCTGTAGCTTACATCCTAGCCTCCTACAACTTTTCCAATTTTGAAACTCTACAAGTTAAAACTCCCATTGAAGTATTGTCTTTCTGGTTACCACCAACAACTGGTACTATGTACTCTATGGGCATTAATGGATGTAATCCATACATTAATTGATATGGTGTGTATCCTAATTACTATTTTGTATGCAATTCTATATGAAAATAACATTGTGGATAGATGTTCATCCCAATATAATCTATTCTCACTAACTAACTTGGTCAAAAGTGTCCCAAATACCTTATTAGTAAACTCAACTTGCCCATTCCCTTGAGGATAATAGGTTGTAGAACTCACATGTTTCAACAGAAAGTGAAATGTTAAATACTTGATAACATCATTAATGAAATGAACTCCTTGATCTATGACTATAGTCAAAGGACATCTAAACTTGGTTAATATACATTCATACAAAATTTTATTATTATTGCTATAGTATTAGTTTTCAATGTTCTTGCTTCCACCCACTGGGTAGCATAATTTGTGGCTACAAGAATGTATTTGTTTATTATATATATGCTTATTAACTTAATTAGCCCACAAAATCAAGTCCCCATTTCATAAATGGTTCCTCTAGAAAACTTGTGACCAATTTTGCAAAACTTTGAGTTGCCAATCCTTTTGTTCTTTGGCATGCATCACAAGATCTGCAATAATCATTCACATCTATGTACAAAGTTGGCCACCAATATCCCACATCCAATATATTCCTTTGTGTGATTTCAGTTGCAAAATGAGCTTCTAATGGTCCTTCATGCATTTCTCTCATCACCATCTGTGTTTCTGTAATTATCAAACATTTTTGCAATTTATTGTCTTGTCGCATTCTATATAAATCACAATGTAAAAGGCTCTGCTTTCTTGACTAGTCTTTGCTTTTATTATACATATAATGTTCCTTCAATTTGGCCTATTCTAAAAACTTCTTTTACATCATTCAACCATTTAGGCTTTGTATAAAATAGACTTGCATCTATGGTTTGATCAGGTACACCTATGGGTTTTGTAATCTCTAGTAGTCTTAATAATGCATCTATAACTACATGAATTTTACTAGGCTTATACATTACTCTGAAGTCATATTCTACGAATAATAACCATTTAGCTATTCTTCATGTTTCTAGGAATAATAACCATCTGGCTATTCTTCTTGAACATGTGGTTTGTTGACCAAATAGTCCAATTGCATATGATCTACAAAAAAGATAAATGTATTACCCATCAAATAATGTTTGAATTTGTGCAAAACAAAAACCATTACTAAAACCTCTCTATGTGTTGTGCTATAATTCTGTTTTGTTCTGTTTAGAAGTCTATAAGCATATACCATTAGTTGATCATTCTTCTTCGTTAAATTCTGAGACAACATAGCTCCCATAGCTAATAAAGATGCGTTTGTATGAACACTAAATTTCACTTGCCAGTTTGGTGATATCAATATCAGTGCTTCAATATACATTTGTTTGATCAACTCACAAGCCTTTTAACATTCCTCTATCCAAAGAAAAGTTTTTGTCTTTTTGGTCAGTTTAGTGATAGGTGCCATAATAACAACAAAGTTTTTTATAGAGCATCTGTAAAATTGTGCCATCCCATTGAATATTTGAATTTGTTGTGGATTCTTCAATGGCGACATGTTTATTATTGCTTGTATTTTCTTTCAATCTAGTAGTTTTCCTTTTTTGGAAACTATAAAACCCAAGATCATCCCTAAAAATACCATGAATGCACATTTGTCTAGATTCAGATTAATGCCATATTTTTTGCACTTTTGAAAACATAATCTGAGCTTCTACAAAAGATTGTCCATGTCATTGTACATTGTAAAGTCATCTAGAAATGTCTTCATATAATTGTCCAAATATTTTTTGAATGTTTTCATAATGACTTTTTGATATGTTGGAGGTCCATTTTAAACTCCAAATGGCATCACCTTCCATATAAAGGCTTCATAGTGTGTAATAAATGCAATCTTGTATATGTCATCTAGTGTTATAGAAATTTGATGATATCTTAAGTATCCATCTAAGAAGGAATATGCCTCATACCCTACTACTATGTTTAGAATTTCATCTAAAAGGTAATGGGTATGGATCCTTTTTTGTGGATGCATTTAGTTTTTTGAAATCTATACAAATTCTTGGTTTGTCATTCTTCTTAGGTACTACTACTACGGGTGACAACCATGTAGCCTCCTTTACAGATTGAATGAATCCAACTATTAACAATTTATCAATATTTTGTTTGACTTTTGTAACATAGTTTGAACTTAATCTATAGTTGGCCTGATGTGTTGCTGGTATAATAGTATCCACCTCAATTCTATGTTGTGCTAGCTTTGGTGGAATCCTTTTCAAATCTTTGTATGTCCATGCAAAAACATCTTTGAATTCTTTCAATAGTTGCTCCACTTCCAACAATTTAACTATCTCCAGTTGTGCATTAATTTTCACTAGTTGTGGTTCTACATTAGTTCCCAAGTTGAGCTTCGTCAATTGTAGATCTTTAGTTAACATCCATCTAGCTATTTGCAATTCTTGTGCTTTGATTTTTTTTCGATGTCTCATCCATTGTAGCACTCCCTAGTTGATGACTTTAGTATGTTTTCGGATACACCTTATCCTCTAGAATTACCATTCAGATGGTGTTGAACAAAGCTTAATGATGAAGAACAGAAATTGAGTGTGTTTGAACCCAATATGGACATTGATCCTCTGGTTCACCTTTCCTGCAGTAGGAAAGGGTAAGTAGATAATATAGAAGTTTCCTGCTCATCAATGACACCAACATAATGCCCAAACTGCATGCTTCCCATGGTTTGGAAGCCAGAGAAGATGGGGCCACCTCTAAGCTAGCTACATGCATTTCAATATGCATGAAAGTTGTGTTCTCTTACTCACTACCACTATCCATTTGACTTTATGTTTCAAAGGGAACCTCAGACACAATATTTGGAGAAGATCAAACATGGGTCCAAGAGAGGGCTGCAGAGGAAGACAGGACATCGACAAATGAATGACCAATGTCAGAAAAGGAAGAGTTTAAAAGAAAAGGATTTGGGTTGTCCAAGGCAGGCTGCTGAGAGGAGGTTCGATCAGGGAACAAACTGGAAAAGTAGCTCACATTGTTCAATCACAAGTATGAAGCATCAGGAAAAGTGCCTATAGGGGATTGCCCAGGAACAGGGAGCATTTCGTTTTCAGCAACAGAAGGATGTGTATATGGTGGGTGAAAACAGAAATCTGGAAATGCTGATTTTTTCCATGTAAGTATAGGCTTTTGCTTCTCCACAAGCTCCATCAGCATTTGATGGGTATCAATTGCCATCTGTTGTTGAGCTGGTTCCAATGTACACAATGAAAAAACCTATACAAGTAGTTGGACATGTTCATGTATCAAGCAGTAGAGTTGTCCAATTTGGTGAGCAATGAACCCATTGATTGGCAGCTGTTTCCTAGCATTTGAGAGCCACCCTTTGCTTGCTCTGTCAATTTGAATTTTGGTGCGTTCTGCAATGGATGCATTAGCAGGCATATTGTCCATGTATGGTAGAAGCGGCCTGAGAGGGGTCTTGGCTTGATCCTGCAAATGGACTTTGTTTTCCATATTTTCTTTTTCCCTTATTAATGGTTGGTGCAGGCATTTCCTTTTCCAGCCTTCTTGATCCAGGCCTGACAATGTTTCCTGAAAGGGTGAATGTTACAAAAATGGATTAAAAAGTCAACACCACCTTCCTCATCTTGTCAAGCTGCAAGTTTCATCCTTAGAAGCATATATATTCTCAGTCAACTTGTATCCACAACTCTGAAGAAGAAATCAAGCAGCTACTGTACCTGACAAGTGTAGGTCAAAAGTAGCAGATTAACACACCTCACATATCTTTGAGGAAAATAGGGCTGATACATTCATGAGTACAAAAGATTGGCACCACAGCTATACTGACTAAAGAAACAGTTTTAGGGTTATACAATGCGGGGGTGGTTATCACAACGACCAAACTTTGTTCACAAAGCAGTCACTTGATGGATACAGAAATTCTTTCACATTGCAAGACAATGTACATGACAGTGGCCTTCTCCAGAAAGCATGGTGATCAATTTGCCCTTTGGGCTCAAAAGTGCAATGGTGGGCTATGAGCTAACGCCAAGGTTGTCACCACATGGTCATATCCCCATCATTCATAACCTGATCTAGGGACATCATCTCTTGATCAGGCAATGGGTTTCTCAGTGTCATCCCTCACTGATGGATCTGAATTCTTGAGTGATGTGTTCAGGTGTATCAAACCTTCTACTTGCTATGACACTTGAAATGAGAAAACAATAACTAGCTCTTAAGAAATGACATATTCCACAAACATTTTCCAACTCACAACAACAAGAAAGAGAAGAGGGAGCACTCACTAGATGAGTAACATCATATTGAAGGACAAAATTGCAAATAACACCCAAATCCTTCTCAATGTCAAACTTTGCAGAGTGCACTCCCACCACTGTAAGCTGCAAACCTCATTACTTAAGTCAAAACATAGTGTCTCCATAGAAGAACAAAAATATGAAGTTGGCCAAACTTATGTAACCAAAATCCCCAATTCTTCTGTTTGGTCAATATTCTTCCCTAACACAAACAACTTTTACTAGTTACGGTTAATACTTGTCTCAAGATAAGCCAGATTGGGGAGCATTTGCATACAGTAAATGCAGCAGTATGTCCAAAAATCCAGCAGCACCACTTTGCCTTGCAAGTCTTGACATGCATAGAGATGTGAAATGGTTAATGCCTGATCAAACAAGAATGACTTTCTACTTTCACTAGTACACATTGACTCTTTACACTCTATGAGGTAAGGGTGAGAAGTCATCGATTTCATCTTTCTGCAACAAGTGAAAGGATATGTTCAAGCAAATGTCTCCAGCTTACCAATATATGTCACAGCACCTTCAATCCTCATATGCAGTCTTTTGTACAACCTCTACTGGTATAGAAGGACAAGACCTTCTTCAGTTGCAGTGGGGGGGTATTTAGCCCTTCAAGCCTCCTCTGAAACTGCTGCTGAGTTCCTCTGCCACAAAAACACAAGCACATCAAACCAAGACAATCTACATAGACATCTGAGCACAGAGAGTGGAACACGTTTCTTCGACCAAATTCTTAATAATACACTTCAGTACAAACAAACCATAGATTATGTGAGCAGAGTGTGATTATGAGTAAACAAAGCAAACTTGATAATGTGAATAGACCGTGATTCTAATTGGACTTAAATTCTTGGATACATTGTGAACAACCGGCTCTTTGCTCACCAGGCACAGAGAGCGAATTCTGAGAGAGCTGAGAAGCCAGTTCCTATTATGACTCAAAAATTGCAAACGAAAGAGTGCAAATCACGCAATCGCAAAAGAGACAGGCACTGCAACCAGCGCCAAGCACAAGGACTCCTCTCTCGTTGTTCTCTTTGTCGAGCTAAACCTTGGAGACAAAGAGAAGCTCCTTTGTTCAGATTACTAACCCATACGCCTGTCCTTTTCAACGAGAAAGAAAACCAGGACACCCACTCACCACTCACTCACCTACATAACAAAAAATTATTATTATAAAAAAATTGAATTTTTTTCCTTCTTTTTCTTTTTGAAGCACAACAGCAAACTCGACCTGACAAGCAGTTATTTCTGCCGTGCTTCTGGAAAGAAACTGTCACCTCATTCTATAATTCCTAAATGTACCAACTGTGTGAATTTACACTACAAAGTAGCCCGTATTGGGCATGTCTAATGATGTTTAGGGGCTAAGTGCAATATGATAATGCCCTCTGTAGCCCATATGGGGCCTGTCTGATGATGTTTATGGGTTAAATTCGATGATAAGGCCCTTGGAGAAAGGCTTAAATGCGATGATAAGGCCCTTGGAGAGAGGGAGTAACCTTAATTGGATGGAAGTCCACCTTCCGCAGCTCCTGCATTGGGTGGACTCCTCATTCATTCTGGGAACGCTCTCCTCCTCCTCCTTGGGCCTTGCCTACCACTTGACAACCCCAATCCAAATAATTCCATTTTGAGGACTGTTTTTTTTATATTGTGAATAAATAACTGTTTGAGTTCATTGTTTTCTTTTTGTTTGGAATCTACTTCATTGTAGGGTAGACCAGCCCATCACTGATTGGCTGCCTATGATTAAACACTTATTTTATCTTCATCATATGTGCTCCATTTTGAGTGAATAAAAATGTTATGGTAGTGCTACCTCAAGCTCTAGAAATCATCTTTGAAGTGCAAATGAAAAGGAGTAATGAAAAAATAACAAAAAGAAAAATAAGCTTTTCAATTTACAAAACATTGTTTTTCCCTTTTTTTCTTCTCTTTGGACCTCTCACACTTTCAGACCTCATAACTTTTTTATTTCTTATTCAGTTTAAATGATTTAAAGTGCTATAGGAGCACCACTTGAAGTTCTACAGAGCACCCTTGGAACTCTAATAGTTATAGAACAACATACAAGGAATTTTTTTGGGTGTTTGGGAATCAGTTTTGTAGTGTTTGGTGGATTGTTTTTTTGAGTTTATGACCCCTCTGTTTTGGGGGACCATAACTTTCTCAATTCTAATATGTTTATGACGATTTTTAGTGTGTCAGATGTGCCAATAAGGGGGTTTCAAGTTTTGTTTGGACACCAAAAACACGAGAGCCCTCCTGTTGGATCCAACCTACCTTGAACACTTAAGTGTTCAGTCATTGGCCAGTTTACCAAGGTTTGTTTTTTCTTTTTGAATTTTTGTGATGTTGTTGAAGTGGCAATCATCCACAAGAGACTTTAGCTAGATTTGGTTTTATACTAGATATGAAAAAAAATAAAATAGAATTTTTCTTTGCTTTTGGCTACCTACTGGAATTTATCATAAAAATATGGAGATTTTCAAAAAAATTCTTTCAACATATGGCAAATTTGGGTCATTTAAAAAAATTAAAAATCCTTTGTATAGGTCAAAATTTAGTGACATTTCAGCCCCCAAAAAAAACACTAATTCACATAACATTTCCTATATTAATTGTTGTTGGTTCACACTGGCCATGAGGCGAGCAGAGAGCCAGTACCATGTCTATTATTAATATTATTATTTAAAAAATCTTCTTACAAATTTGTCATCCAGCTTAAGACCAAAAAGAAGTTCTAATGATGGATGATAAAATCATGATTCCTTTCTAAATACTAAACTCATCAATGAACTAAAATTCCATCCAATTTGAACACACACTATATTGGACTAAAGAATAAAGTTCACAAAGTAAAAAAAAATTCATGGATTGAAGTGAAGTGTTGTTGATGAGATTTATGAACATAGTTTTAATAATAATAATTTAAAATAAATTTGTGATATTGAAAAATTGGCAAAATTTTCCCAAAGTTTAGCAAAATTAGTTGAATCTACACAAGGAAACAAATTCCTAAATTTTTTGGTAAAAATGACAAAAATTTGTCAAAAAAAGACATTAGTTATAAGTATGATGCTTCAATTAGATGTGTGGTGGTGGTGGGGTAGGAAAAGCGATCAGGCTAATAATAACTTGCCATGGCATATTGGGCTAAAAATGTATAGGAGAAGGCTCCCATAATAAGCCTTCCGAATTTGAGATTCGAGGTTTTCGTTAGGCTAGGTGCTAAAATCAATTTTTTTGAAAGGGCCTACTATGGGAGCTTTCTCTTGCATAAAAGTCATGCAATTTTTTCCCCTTTTTTTAACCTTTTCTTTTTATTAAATCATTGCCATAAAAGCTTTCTTTCCATCATCTTGTAGCCCTAAAGGCAAAGCTTACAAAGGGACCTTTTTTTTTTCTTCGTCTATTCCCACTTCCTCTTAGATTCTTGATTTCTTTTTCCTCCTTTCCCCCAGACTATCGGGTGCAATCATATTAACATGTACAATTAACAATCATAACCACTACTTAATTTTTTGAACTTTAGATTATAAAAAAATAAAAATAATTTACAAAAATATTATTGTAAAAAATTTATTGAAAAATGATTTTGTGAAAAATATACGTATTTTGCACAATAATATTTTATAAAATATTAATGTGAATACATTACGTATACATCATAAACATTTGGAATCAATCTAATGAGTGAAAAATACATATAAAAACTTTTATTCTCTTGTAACCATTGCTTAAAAGTTGCTTATAAACAATTTAAAAACAATTTTAACACTAAAAACGCAATTTGAATATTTTTTTCAACATATTTTGAGATTTTTAATATACACCTTAACATAATGATATTAAAATAATTAAAATTTTAAAATGTTTTTGTGAAAGACATATTAAAAAGATTTTAAGAATATTTTTCAAAAAAGTAATGAAAAAACAATGGTCTAAGGGAGCACATGTGGCTCCTAATAGCGTGGTTGGACCGTACCCTCCTTCCTCTCCATTTTTTTACCCTCTTTTCAACTTCTGGATTTCTTCTTCCTCCTTTCCCATTTTTTAATTTTTGTTTTTATTTACCACTTCATTCTTTCTCCTCTCTTTTTCTCTTACATTTCTTCTTCTTCTGTTCTCTTTCTCTTATTTTGTCTTTGCTTCCTAACTTTTTGCTTTGATGTTTTTTTCTTTAGTTTATTTGGTTGCTAAGCTTTCAGTTCTCTGTAATAAAGAGTAACACATAGTGTTATCTTTTTCTTTTCTTTCCCTATGTATTTTCCCTTGTTATTTTCTTTATTTTTTTTTGTTGTAGGTGGTGGCAGGTTTCAGGTTTTCTTTTGATTTTTTTCAATTATGTTTCCTCTTTTGTGGTGATGTACGAATTTTTGTTGTGTTTGTAAAAGAAAATTTGACTTTCTTTTATTGTAAGTTTTTTTTTTCCTCATTTTTTCCCCCTTTCTCTTTGATTTTCCCCTTCATAGATCAATGTTTGAACTTGATGAACCTTATGAAAGGGCTTTTAAGAAAATTTGTGGTGATAGTTTTTTTTGCTCATATTGATTAATTGGTTGAAATTCTACCAAAATTTCCATTTAGTCAATTCTTTGATGTTGAAATTTTTGGATCAATCCTTCATATACCATCCACACCTTATGCTAGTGTTTCACGTTATGAACTTCTATGGTTTGATGATGGTTCTGAAATTCCACAGCTATGATACAAAAAAATCCATTGTACCTTCCTACTATGTAAATCTTTAAATTTATCTTCCTATTATTAATCCATTTTTTTTCACAATTTTCTATTATGGTCTTTTAATCAATCATTGTTTTCTACATATTGCTGTCCCATTTTTTTGTTTTTTGTTCTTGTTAATAATTTCTTCCCCAATCTATATTGTTTTGTTTTCATGTTCCTTAAGGTTTTTATTTTTGGCTTAGGGTTTTAAAAAGAAGGTTTAAAGTTATCATTTTTTATTATTCCAATGTTGATGTTTCTTAATAACCTATCTAACTGAAACATTTTTTCATTGTAATATCCAATCCTTAATCAGAAGAATTGGAAGGTTGATTAAGTAGTAGCAAAATCAATGCATTAATGAGATAGGTTCGGCACCAGCTATCCTTTTCAATATTGTTATTGATGCACAGTTCCATCGTGTGAAAATTGCGGGTGACAAAGCTGCGTTGCAGTCATTAAGGGTTGGTTTGGGAGATCTATCAAAAAGTTCGATGTGTTGTTGACTGAAAAAAAGTGGAAGATACTTTCATAATCAATATGTTGGCCAACATCACCAACAAGGCTGAACTTGAGATTCGGCTATTTCTGCATGCAAATTTTTTCCGTTATGAGCTAAGAAATGTTGATTTTGAGGAGTTTTTTTAATGCACCTACATCGATGGTTCTATAGTTCTGCCAAAGAATGTCTAAAGATTGGTGCATTGACATCACCAAAAGTTTTGTTAATCGCCTTTGTCTTGATGTCAACTATCTAATTGAAGACATGCTTGCAATATTTAAAGAGTTGGCCAAATATCAGCCTACTTCTTGGCTTGTTGATAATGTTGATCTTCCTACCCCATTGTTCGTATGACCTAAACCTAAATGGTGGAGGATTGATGACTTGAGATTTATGACCTCTTTTATTGGACATAACCAACTCCAATTTATTGTTGAGAAGTTGACAACAAATTTTCCAAGAGTTGAAAGAAAAGGTGTTGTCAAATAAAACATGCCAAGGTGTTGGTATCACTCGAATGGAAAAAACTATGGTTCCATGGGAATATGGTATAGAAGTGATACGTCACCAAGACCTGATTTTTACATGAAATGATTTTTTCCTTTTTTTTAACTCTCTTCCTTTATTTTTTGCCCAATGTTGTTTTTTATACTCCACTTTTTTCTATGGTTTGTATTTGTTTCAATAACCTTTCTAGCTTCTAGATTTTATTACAAGTACAACTAGATTGACAAACATTTGCAACATATAACATTACAACCATAATCGGTGGGGAGCGCCAATTGCCTCCTTCGTTATGATGAAGCCTTTATTGAGGAAAAAGAAACATTTGAGAAAACAAAAATAAAATTCATTTTCATTTTTGAAATTTGATTTTTAGTTTTTTTTCTCATCATTTCATTCATTGTTATTTTTTGATTCTTTAAAAAAATTGTGAAGGTTTAGTTGTTGATTCATTTTGCTTATGTACACACCAAAAATCATTTGTGATTTTCATGATGGTGTTCATCCATATTACAAAATGTGGGCATAGTTGGGTGAAAGCACACTACAATGACCTCCATTGGGGCATTTTTGGGTCTAGTATTGTAGTACATACAATTTAATTACTCCAAAAACATGGTACATTTAATTTTGGGTATCAATTTTGGGCCTTACAACAATTTTTGTTATAAAACTAATGTTATGTAATATTGTTCAAATAATAATAATAAATTTCATTATCTATATTGAAGGATCCATGAATATATTTATAACATACATTGGTATAATAGGGCCACAATCTTGTTTTGACTTCACTAACTTTAAAGTTTCATTAGTCAGTAAAATAATCAATTTTAATGAAATTAAAAAATGGCCCATCTTGTTATGCTTGTCATATTTTATGTGGATGTGATTTCTTGTCAAAATTTCAAATATACCACACATTTATCACATCTTTGTTCAAAAAATTCATTTTTTGAGATGAAAATTTACAAATTAGTCACTTGGTATCCAAACATGGTTCATATTATGTGAAATGACATGACATGGTTCAATATACTTTCAACTTTCACAAAGACTAAAAATCATTTAAATTATTTTTTGATTATATTTGTGTTTTTAAGTACATAGATATATTACATTTTTTTTCACAAATATACTCTAATCTCTCACTTTATAAAATGAAATGAAATAATTTATTTTTTAATATTTTGCCTAGGTTATATTCTAACATAATATACAAAAATAATGTGAATTTTTTTTGCAAATTTGAGGTGGGATACATTCAAACATGCACATCCCTGGAAAGTAGTACAATGTGACACCCCAAAGGGGGTCATTGTAGTATGCTTTCACTTAGTTCATTAGTCCCTGCTCACTAAAGCAGTGAATTCACAACATCCCCCTAGGTCCCATTCATTACGACCAATGAATTCATTCAAAATCCAGTGAATTCATTTGGTATACAAGGACATCTTTTATTGTAATACATGTTCATTCAAAATTCTTTGGTGAAAATGCTCCATTTTCTTTTTAAAGTTTTTATTTTCGGTTGAACATGTTTATTCTTGTTTTTTTATTGTAAGTTTTTTTTGGTAGGTTGTTACAAATGATCATGATGATTAGATTTTTTTCCTTTGTCTTGGGGAAGCTTTGGAACAACAAGATCTAGAAATAAAGGACAATCCATGGCAATGTAAATTAAATCATTCCACACATGCTGATTTTAAGGATTGAAAAAAAAAACCTAATTCTACCCAATGGCCTGGAACTTTGGATTTGCACCTATTTAGATGTGCTTAAGCAAACTATTGAGTTTAGGAATGAGCAACTTGTCTTTCCCTTCCTCCATAGTTTTCAATCAAATCATAGATTTAATTTGATGGACATTACCTAAATTGATTTATTTAGCACATAATGGGAAAGTGTTTAAAAAGGACCTCAAATCAAATAGTTCATTCTATCAAGTGGGTAAAACATAGTCAAAGGAATCATCTAAATGAATGAACACTCCTTAAAACTACATTTTTACATGTTTGAAATATTACAAGTGAAGCATAATAGTTTGGATTGTCATAATTTTTAGGGAAATATTTTCCATTAATTACAAAGTTTACATGCTCAAAGCTTGACATGAATAAAAATGTTTTTACATGTTCAAAGACTCAAACTTCAAGAACGGATAGTCCTTGTTTTTCCTACCAAATTTACACCATTCTTTTTGAAAATTAGAAAGGATTTTAACATTGATAATGCAAAAGGACTTAAATTGATGAATTTTTTTTAACAACCTTTTTGAACACATTTGGTTCAAAAATGGTTTTGGGCCTGAAAATTATGGATTTTGAAATGTGTCTTTAACAGAAGTTGTTCATATTTATGTGATAGAAGGCATGAATGCATAATATACATGATATAAAATCAATTTGTAATAAAAATGTATTTATATTTGATGTGGTGTTAAATGGGGTATCCAAAATACAAATTTTAAGTTATAAACCAACACAAAAATGACAAGTGTCATGTGTAGTCATTGGAAAAAGACTTATTTTGGCACCCTTCGCTCCTTTGATTGTGTTTTCATGCAAACACATCAAACCAATGAAAACTAAATTAATATTAATTTAACCAAAAAAATAAGCAAGAAATTATTCATTTGATGGGTTCAAAATGAAATCCATTAAAATCAAAAAGTGAGTCTAGAAATCTAGGTGTATGTATAATATGGTGGTTACTTTTGGAGAAAACAAGAGTTCACAAAAGTCCATTCTACAATGTTAAAATTTTGAAATTTTATGGTATCATGGGTTCAACGGTAACAAAATTCATGTATCAAAAGCAATGAAGTCCATATTAATAGGAGCCCACCTACATATTTCAAATGTATACACCTTTAGAAAAAGAAATGGAATTTGGAAAAAAAATTATTTTAGGGACTTATGAAAATATGGTTCAATTTTAACCATTCAGAAGTCCTTAATTAAAGTTTGACTATGATTTTTGAGGGAAAATTTTCACATAAAATTTTATTATTGGATGTTACACCATATATTGAGTCTTTATAGGTAATTTGGAATGGAATTTAATACAAACCTTTTTATTTTTTAACAATCCAATCCATCGACTAGTCCATATTTTTATATTTCATAAGTTCATTATGAAAAGTGGGTGTATTGTTATTGAAAATAATCAAGTTGTTAATGTATAATCAATTTTAAATTTTAAATTTGATAATTTTTATTATTTGTTATAGATGTAAAAAAGAAAAGGCACTTTACAAATGTGCATTACAACTCAAAAAGTGGGCCACCTTAATGTGCATTCACCCATCCAAGTTATTCAATTAAATTTCAAGAAAACTTTAATCATAAACCATAGATGATCATTAGCAAAAATGAATAAAAATGGTAGAAGTATTAAACCAATTTTTAAAAAGAAGGAGAAACACACAGGTAGACTTTGTGCAAAAATTGCATTCAAAAACTCCTTTAATTCTAAAATATCCATAAGGTTGATGTATGCAATCAATCCATATCAATACTAAAAATTATTTAATCCTTAATTTTTAAAAATCTTGAATGAAATTAGGGAATTCAACAAGTAACCCACAATTTGGAACCAAGGAAATTAGGAGGGCAATCCCCATTAATTATTAATTGCATGTGTGACCTTCAAAATGTTTTAGTGCCATGTTTTAATCACCCTAATACCTACTTTTTATCCATTTTCAATTTGGCGGTTTTTTTGGGAAAAAAATTCACAAAATCTTGACCTTAAAAGAAAATAGAATATTTTGCCACAAATTCTTTGTGTTTGGGTAAAAAACCAAAATTTGGAGAAAAAAACAATTTGGGGAAAATTTCACCATGCAAATTTGAACTAAATTGTCTTGTTTTCAATGTTCTGAAGTAGGAGTAGGCAGGGAGCATCCCAAGGTAGGTTTAACATTTATTGATGATAATTTTTAGAAATCTATTCAAGGTTTTTCCAAACAGTAGCAAAATGATGATATAGATTTTGAGGGCACTGGAAAGTGACAACATTTCTTTAAAACCAACATTTCCCTTGGTTTTTTGTGTTAAAAAACCTGGCATATATCACAAAATTGACAAAAAGTTTTCAAAAAGTTTATCAATTTTTGATGCTAAATCTTGTTTGGGATGTTCAGTACAGATATTACAGCCGAACACTGAAAGCTAACAATGATAATAATAATAATATCCTGTGGTCCAAATGCATGAGCAATGTTTGCAGGAAAAAATGATATGGGAACTCGGTTTTATATTCAGGATTAAAGATGTCTAGACACCAGATATTCTCACGAGGAAAGTGTTGTAGCATGGGTGGTCACCTAGATGCTGTAGCGGCCGCTGAAGTCTAGAGAGAACTTTTCCGAGAGAAACAGCCCAGCGAGGTCATCCCCCATGCAACTAGCTCGCTGCGTGCTTGACCAGACTGTGACGGGCCGATCGAGACGATGCAGCTCAGTCAGTGGTGGTCGTCTTCACGTGTAGAGCCAGGAAATTTGTCGTGTCAAGTAGACTCTGCTGCAGCTGCCGCTGATGAGTTAATCATAAAACCAAAAGAAAATTTATAAGAATTCAGGTTTTTCCAGAAGAGAACAATATTGTACTCTCTAATAAATGTACAAGCATTAATGGTGTAATTAACACTTGCTATCTCACAAAATATTTTTAAAATTGATTTATTTAATAATTGGGTGTGAGCATTATAAAGTAAACAGTTCCTGATTCTTGTCAGGAAAAATGAAAAGTAGCCTTAAAATAAGCCCTAATAATTAATTTGAAATTTCAACAATTCTGGCAACTATTTCTTGAGATACTTACTACAATGTCGTCAATTTTGACTAGTCGTCTAAGAGACTACTTTTAGACTAGTATGCTAAATTTTTTAAAGCTAGATCTGGTTAGGGAATCTACAGATGCACCAGCTTGACGTCCTTTACTAATTCCCCTCCAAAAGCGTCATTAATTGCACGACAGGATTAGGTTGGAGGAGCAAATTTGAGCCATGCTTCAAAACTTAGGGTCTCTTTCCATTTGGCTGTTGTGATGACAATTAAACATAGCGTGCTGTGATCACAACCCTAAACCCTAACGGAAAGGCACAATTGGCACAGAGGTCCTTGTTTCTTGTTGCACGGATAAGCACTTTCCATTGCAAAGCTGCAAATGCGTTGAAAATATGTAGTTAATCAAGGTTAAAAATTATGGGAACATGTTCCTTGAGGAGAGGAAAAAAAATTGTCACTTTGTAATAAGTCACAGTTTGATTCATAGCTCTCACATTTCCTACATTTGATTAATGCTTGAGGGGTAGAGCTATGAGGTGACCGTGAGCATAGGTAGCTGGAAAAATAATGAAATCCTTAGAGCATCTGCGACTCCAACTAATAATTTCAACCTAGTAATGCTCAAGATTAGCTTTGTTATACAACTTTCAGAACATGTTTGGAAAGTGAAATGAGCCACGAAAGCAGAGCAATATTTTCTGCAATGTCGTCAATTTGCAAGGTACAAATAAATAATTTCATTTAGACACTTGTCATGGGCCGTGTAGCAACGCTTTACATAACTTTCATTAGGGGTCCGAACATAATAATAGCATAAAGGAACCACAAAGGGTCCGAAAAAATAGTTTAAAATTGTGCACATCTAATCTTTGAAAAATCCTCATGAACACCACAGGTACGCCCTTGGCTGCAATTTGTTTGGACTAATAGCTTAAAATTGTATTTTTATGGCTAAAATAATTATGCTGGATTCTACTCACAAAACTCTTAGATGCACCAGAGCTCCCAGCTGCCTAGGAGCTTAATAACAAGTAACTTTGAAACTTTCTCCATTCCAGGCCTGAAATGGATTCATTTTCATGGTTGAACAACAAAAGTCGAAACTGATGAACTAATTTGCATCATGTGTACTGGACACATATAATGATCGTAGCTGGCTACATCTGCCAAGAATGATCAATTGATAATTCATGACTTAAAATACTCTGCATGTTTCTGAATGTAATTTTGCAGCCTTATGCATCATGACAGGGTACAGAAGCTCTGTACATCATGATTCAGCTATTACCCAGCAGCTAGTGCCACTGTTGCTCCCAATTTTCAATTGAACACTTTCTAATATTAACCAAGCCCCTAGCTAAATGTTTGGTCGAATTGGTTGCACATACACAAGATTTGGCTTGCAACAAGGACTTCATACCCTAGTTCCTCTAAATGAATTCCTCTAAATTTGAGAACTAGTTAATTTGGCTCATGGCACCCAGTATTCAATATGATGGGTTTATGATGCTTCTAGTCATCTTGATGCTGTTTTATCAAATCATAGTAAGATGGAATTAACTAGTACTCCAGCTACTAGTGTCCAGAGATGCTCAGGATGCATATAATTCGCCTGAAAAATTAGCATGAATTCTATGATACTGGGTCGCAACCTGGACAAGGGTGCTCCATGAACCTTGCGTTGCTTGATCAAGTCAGAAATTTAAAGTAGCTTGGTGTCCATCAGCAGGTCTGGCCAATCGAACAAGGAGTCCTGAAAATTGTTAACCTGATCACCAGCATTGTGTACTAGCTGCCAGTGGTCATGGTGTTTAAGATCAGGACATCCTTCTGGGTCGTGTAATGTAAGACCTCCAGCAATATTAGATGTGACGGTGCTCAAGATGTAGGTATGGATCATGTCTACACTATTACTCTGATCATCATTTCCCAAAGCTTTCCAGTCTTGATCATTATGACAGCAGCTTCCTGGCATGCTAGAATCACTCGAGATTGCTTCAAGGCTTTCCAGATCGGCGCCAGAGCTGTTAGTGGGCTCTGCAATATCATGCCTGCTGGATGATCCTGCAGCAAGTTCTGGCAAAGTAGAGAAACGTTTTGCAGTCACGTCGACGGCCAGTCCTTTGTCTTCAACAGCAGCTGCTGCTTCTGTAGCTGTCGATAGCAGACATAAAACTGAGACACCATTCTCAGGTGTTACCGGTCCTGCAAGGTCCTCCCGCTGATCACCGTCTTTCATTCCTGAAGCATTAGCTGTTGAAGACGTTTCTCGCCCCATCTCATGACATGCAGCAGGTGCGGCTGCCGCTTCATCCGGCGTTGCAGTAATTTTGGATAATTGATCAGGATGGTCCAGTGCCATGAGATCATCAGACACTTCGGCTAGACACGCTGCAGTAGCTGCCGCAGGTGGTGGCACATGAGGCAGCTGGACTCTTTTTTGTTTCTTCCTCATGGAGCTACAGGTATGAGTACCAGAATAGGTTACTTCAAAGAGGGAGGGATCCGCGTCTGTGGGCTGCACCGTCTTCTTTGCATTGCACTCCCTTACACTGCACTTGTAGTATCCTCTGTTACATATACAGCACACCACATGAACAACCGAGTCGTTCATCAGCAGCCTGCAGCTGTAAGGAAATGAAGCAGAGTTGCAGTGGAGAAGACTCTACAATAACTAGAAGATCACATACACACTACAAGGGAATGTGATTTCTCACACAAAAGCCGTGGCTCTTGACACATGTGTGAGATAAAGTTTGTGGTTTCATTCATTACAATGTACAATATGTGCCTTATTTTGCCATGATTATAGTAAAGCACTCCCAAAAATTTCATAGTGTATTTGGAACGCACATTAAAAAGGTAACATTCACTGTACTACACCAAAGGGATCTTAGGTTTTTTTTATTAAAGAGGAACATTTCATTATGTTGCTTTACGCTTGGGAAGGCTCTCGAACGAGGGCGTAACCAGAATACGGGCACCGCCTTGACCTGGGCCCATACCCTTATTCTGGTAACTTCCCTGACCTCAGGCCTTACATACCACTTAAATTGACAATTTGACATTAGGTAATGGCACATATTAGAAAGTAGCAAGTGTTTTAGTACTACTATGGATGATATCAATTTCTTTACCTGCAAAAGTTTGCATTTTGAATGCTTTTCTTTCCGTACTTCTTCCAGCCTTGATGTCCATCTTGGGGAATCGCCTTCTTGGTGTCGACCCCTGGTCGTAGACGTTGGTACGCTACCATCATATGTTCCCGTACAGCTAAGTCACCATCGGCGGCTGCTGCTTCTCTGCAAATAAAACCTAGGCAGGTCATGAATTCCATGTTTCAATTGGGAACTTCAAGTTCCTTTTCTTGTATCGCACGACGTCGACGTGAGCAAAGTTCAGGTTCTGTACAGGAGGTTCTACACAAAATATACTACACGACCATACATATTCTTGGGCACCAAGCTTTTCTGGACTGCAGCTGGAATTGCTTGTTTGACCTCAGACGCCATGGAAAACCTTTGTTGGTTATCCATAGTTTTGGGAGAAAGGTCTTCCAGGGAGGAAGGTTTATTCTCAAGAATTATTTCTTAGGATTCCGTGTAGGACCGTCCAGATAAATTTGAATTTCCCCCTATGCAAACGTGAAATGGTTTTGTTAAATGACAATGGGAAAATACAGCATGATGTACCTTTGTTTCTACTATGGGAAAATCAAAATTAAACATTGAAATATTGGTCCCACGATTCCCTTCGAGACCTTTCTCTATGTTTTTTTAATTCAGCTTTAATTTGTCAAAGATTTCCACTCTTTCCCTACAGAGAATGCCAAAAAAGCTTCTTGTCATTAGCCCGCTCCTTCTTCCTGAAATCCGGAAAAGATCCCGAGGGACCATTGAAGAGAAAACGGAAGCTGTGTACGCTTTGATTGTTGGACCAAGACTTTTTAAACATCCGGCACCGCAAGCATTTCGAAAATCACCCAAGGTCTAAATTTTCTACTTTTAAAACTAAAAAATTCCGTCTGAAGTTGACTGAAAACTCGACGAACTTGGGACGTTTACCCATTAGGGTTCAGTGGACCAATCATCACAGTAGCTTTCCATTAATGTTACCCAGCTATATGGTTGACATTGATTAACCTACATATTTTCAACGCAGTTGCAGCTCTCCAATGGAAAACCCCGGTTTATCCAGCAAGAAACACGGCCCTTGATCATTGTCTTGCCATTAGGATCCTGTGTGATCACAACCACCTAATGGGAAGAGGCCCTTAGTCCTGCAAGCTAGCTGCTAGCTTCTTGTGTACCAATTTTGACGGTTTTAGGGGAATCATATGCAACCGTGGGAATTGATATTCAGAGTGTCAACAGTTTATATATATTTTTATATATATCAGGGCTTACCTGTCGCGTTTCAGACGACTTTGGTTGCGTTTTGACGTCATGGAGCGGCTTCGCGAGATCTTTCGTGGAGTGTCGGCGTCATTGTTGGTGTCTTTAATAGCACAGCTAACGTCGCTCTCATCAGCCCTAATTTTGAGATGGACCATGTTGGACGATAAGCTTCGAGGAAAGGCTTCCGACGTGCAGACCTGCTGCTGCTGCTCCACTGGCTTGTGCACCAGCTTATTGCACTGACCAGCTAGTGCTGCTACAGCGCCGACGTGCTCCATGGCTGACTCGACCTGAAGTTGGGGCCAGTCATCGCTTCCCATTAATCCTAGTGCCGGATCGATCATGCCTTTGAAGTTCTGTCCTTGAATGGGTTCCAAGTCGGGAGCTAGCATGCTCAACGAACGTTCTAGGCCTGCATGCTGCAGTCTCATCAGTAGCTGCACATGCCGCATCATGTAATTGAATATACACTACTATAAAACCTGTGAGCGGTTTTTGTTATAATAGTGGGTGTCAAACCTTTGCTTATGTCTTTGAAATGATCGCTTATTACGATGAACACTATTTGACAGGAACAAATACGAGGAGATCATCGTTTTTTTTTTTGTTCTTTTTTTCTTTTGAAGCACAACAGCAGACCTGATGTGACAAGCTATTAGCACCCCCAAGTTGAGCTCATTAGCGGAGGGTCTGCAAGGAGTTTCACTTGCGCACCACTAGGTTTGAACCCGGGACGTTTTTGAGTTCCCGGGTCCCAGAATTGACTATACCAGTGAGCCATCACCCCTCTGATTCTATCCTTCATTTACTTTTGAGGCTCCCTCTACTCATCAACTGTTTATCTTCTTTCTTATCCTATTGCTTTGACCAAAAGTCATGAAAAGTCATGCTAAAGTTGAGAAACTAAGCAAAATGTAAAGCCGTAAAGTGCAAGGAGACACTCTGAGACATCAGTGCTGATCCAGAAAAAGACTTCAGAGTGGTCGTTTTGGAATCAGCACTACTCTCATAGCAAACGCTGCAAACCAATCATGTGTACCCCTAGCAATGGGTGCTGATTTTCACTTTTCTCATTAGCGCTAATCTCTGTCGAGATAAGCGAAGGTTTAACACCCACTATTAATCACTTGCAATTTAATCTGGAGAACTGATCAAGCCTAAGGAAGAATTGCCAACTACATTCTGCAAGATATCTGGAATTCTGGATCACTGCTAAGTCCTTTGCTTGGTCCAGCCCTTGTACTTCAAAGACTTCGGACTTGCATGATACAATTGATCGCTGGTCGTTATCCCGGCCATGCTTGGAGTTTTGCTTTAGATGAACCTTGACGTCGGCCACCATTGGTTAGCTAATACTGCAGCTATAGTGGCTGCAGATTTCTTCTTCTTTAAAGTTTAACGGAAGATCTAGAGGAGGAAGAACTGGCATATTCAGTGCTCTCTCATGAGCAAGGGTTCTTGAGTAGTACCTGATTGATCAGCTAGGGTTGCAATCGAGCTGGTTCCTCGAGAGTAGTGACGCAGGAAGTGGCTCACGGGAAAAGCCCCGTCTTGCAAGACTGCTGAGTCCTCTGTCCTTGTCGGAATTCCACGCGCACACAAAGGCGCGTCAAGCAATTTTAGGTTGGGAGCGGCCTGCAGATTGGGGTACCTCCTGGGCATAGACGTTGCGCCGGCCTGCTGCTGTAGTGGTGTTGCGGATGCAGGAGATTGGAGTGTAGTAGTACTAATCTCTTTGAGTCGACAAAGGGCAAGGTGGCACCAGTCTAATGAATTCTCAATCTTAGCCATCAGAGCCCTCAAAATCCTTCCTGGAACTAACTCCTTGCTGCAAGTAGTTTGCTGCTGCTGCTGCTGCTCGTTGCAGCCTGCTTCCAGCTGTTGCTGCAGCTGATCACCAAATTGAGAAGTTCCAGCTTTTTCTCCCAACTTATCACTAGGAGTACTGGACGTCGATAGAAGTATCTTCCACATATCCTCTTGGTCTCTTATGGCCCTACTCAACATCTCTTGGATCTTCTCTACGCACTGGATTGATTCCCAGTCTCCCCCACCCATTTTCTTCATCCCTTGGCTTAGGTATCTCCCAATATCCATGAACACTAGCTAGATCACTGCACCCTGATATATTTCAGGCACTTAATCTCTTCCAACAATAGCTGATTACAAACTGATTGCGAAAAAAAAACTGAAAAGGTAAGAAAAGAATACCCTTTTCAGCGGGACCTATTTAGCTTTGCAATTAGATGTGAAACATGAACCGGATCGTCAGCTGTCTTGTAAAGTACTTAAAACTCTTTTCAAAACATTAGGTTCTTCTATGCAATGTAATCTCTTGTTTGCTAGGAATTATGATAAGTGCCACTACAGAATGATTTCAGGCTGCTGATCTAGAACTCACGGGCTGATTAGTACTCCCGACTGCATCTAATTACCAAACACAAGTGGAAGAAGAAGAAGCTTGCAAATCTCATCATGGGCCATCCAGTTGTAGACTACTTATAACAATGAAAGAAGAATATTCAAAAATCACACTAGCACATGAATTCTAAAAACCAAGTGAATTAATCAAATTCAGTGGTAATGTGAACCGTCAACAACAACACTGGATGCAAATGAATTAATCAAATTCAGT
>Ga0116230_10001159_pt1 | contig 24561 bp, 18 predicted proteins | sample S1TSphfallax_3_FD_88678 | JGI IMG/M metagenome (GOLD analysis project Ga0116230, IMG submission 88678) | Host-associated microbial communities from peat moss isolated from Minnesota, USA - S1T2_Fd - Sphagnum fallax MG | ecosystem: Host-associated > Plants > Peat moss > Unclassified | place... | reverse complement strand
TTGCTTGACCAGCGTGCTGTCAACGCCGCCCGAACCGTACACGTAGGTGTCCGAGAAGTCGAAGATGCGGTTGAAGGTCAAGCCGATTTCCGCACCGGCGTAGCCCTTGAACTTCTGGTTGATCCGCGCGGTGACGTCGTACCGCTGCCAGTTGGCGTTGTTCGAGTCGCCGAGGCCGACGTAGGTGATCGTCACCGTCGCACCCGCGGGGAGCGGGGTCGTGAAATACACCAAGTTGTAGGCCGTGTTGAAAACGAACCCCGGCGGCGCGGCCGGACCGCCCGTGCCGCCCGTCAACTGACCGGCGCTATTGAACGTCGAGCCGTCGTATTGCGAGATGTAGACGGTGCCGGCGACGGCGGTGCTGTTGAGGTACACCTGCGTGAGCGGCTCGCTCCCCGCGGAGGCCGTCTGCGCTTTGAGCGAACCGCCCAGCGATCCCGGCGGGCCGGTCTGCGTCGTCGTGTTCTGCGGACGGACTTCGGGGAAGAGGTAACCGTTGATGAACTCTTCACCGGTCGGCGCAGCGACATTGGAGAGGGTGTTGAGGTAGGTCTGGTCCATGCGGCTGAAGCTGACTTGGAACTCGGTGAGCCCGTTGAGGACGCCGCCGAACTCGATCCCGCGCTGATACGGCTGGAACGGATACTCGAAGCCCGGCCCCTGCTGCGAGGCATCGGGAGCGCGGTAGGTGAGGCCGGTCCGCGACGACTTGAGGTTGTCGAGCGTGCCGAAGCGCATGTAGAGGTTCGTCAAGTTGCCGGCTTTGGCGATGTTGACGAGGATATCGGGCTGGATGCCGATCAGCGAGTTCGATTGGAAATCCGAGCCGTAATCGTAGTTCACGAGGTGGACCGGGATCGAGACGGTCAGGTTGTCCGTGATCGCATACGAGAACGTGAATTTATCGTCGTACCGGATCTGGTTGCCCGAACTGGCCGGCGCGATCGGATTGTTCGACTCGTCCGTGCGCAGGAAGGCTTCCGTCCAGGGGTCGACGGTCGTGACCGAGTTCGCGGCATCGGAACCGCCGTAATACAGCGATTGCGTCGCGCCGGTGCCGTTGACGATCGTGTGCGGATAATCCACGTTTTGGCGAGCCGTCACGTTTTGGAACAGCGCGCCGTGCATCTGGATCGATTGCGCGAACTTCGTCCGCTTGTCGAGTGCATCGAGCGCATCCTCGACATTGGTGACGCGCACGCCGAGCGAATCGAGTTCGTCCTTGAGCGCGTCGATGAGTTTTTGCAATTTGTCCAGATCGGCTTTCGATGCGTAGCCCGCGCCGTTGGCCTGTACTTTCGCGATGATGCGCGCGACCAAAACCGCCATCTCATAACGAGAGAGCGGCCGATCACCTTTGAATTTACCGTCGGGATACCCCTCGACCAGGCCGTCCGCCGCGAGTGACTGGATCGCTTGGTACGCCCAGTGGTTCGCCGGCACATCGGAAAACGGCGTAGCGGAGGCTCCCTGGCCCATAGCCACGAGCGAGCCTGCTGTAAGGCTCGCTGCGAGGACCAGGGTTGCGAGACGCTTCATGGTGTCCTCCAGATGGGCGCCCGACCACGTGAGTCAATGCGCCCGGGGATAAGGCAGCTGCCCTCCAGAGTTTGCGCTCCCTCGCTTGGTGATTGTACCGAAACCGGGGTGAGTGTTCAGAGTTGCCTCACCACGCTGCGGCGCAAACAACCTGGCGCATCATATGCGTCAGGCACGACGAGAACGCGCTCCGTGGAGCGCTTGCCGAAGTGGGCTATACGCCTGCCTGGTAGCGACTCCTGCCCTCTGAAAGCAGCCCGATTAGGGGGACGCTCTTCCCTCCAGATAGCGCTCGGCGATCAGCAGGGCGGCATAGTCGTCGACCGGCCGTTCCGGCAAGAGCATGCCGCGCGGAACGAGGCGTTTCCAGCCCCGCGGCGGGTGGTCGGCGAAGTAGCGCGCGCGCGCCCGCAGGGTCGTTTCGTGCTCGTCGACGAGCGTGTAGGGGAGGCCGAGCCGGTCGAGGACGGAGCCGACGACGGCCGCGTTGGTGCCGCGGCCCAGCGCCACCCGCTCGACGGGCGTTCGCCGGGCAACGTCGCCGAGCACCGCTTCGAGGTCGGCGAGCGGCGCGATCCCGAGTTCCAGCGGCTTCGCGACCCCGGGCGCGACGAGGGCGTACCCGCACTTGCGTGTCCCGGGATCCAGACCCAAGATCACGCCTGGGGGACCAGCGAGACGTCGATGATGTAGCCGCGGGTGTGCGGGTAGATGTCGATGCTGCTCTTGGCGACCAGTTGGTATTTGCCGCGCAGATGAGGCAGCAGGTTGAGTTGCGCCTGGCTTGCGTTGATCTGCACGTTGGCGACGAAGAACGGGGGGAAGCCGCGTTTGATCAGTTGCTCCGCCGAAAGCGTCTGCAGTCGCTGGATCGTCTCCTCGTCGATCGCGCGGCCACCGACGATCGGCACCGACGCCAGCGTCTCACCCGCGCTCGCGATGCGCTTGTCGACATAATGCTCGAAGCTGAACGAGATCGTATCACCCGCGAAGAGATTCTGCCCGACGACCGGCGCGAGCAGCACCGGCGCGTCGGCGGGGTAGTTGTGGTTGGCGAGGTCTTCCCGAATGTTCGAGAGCTCGCGCTTGAGATCGGCTTGGATCTCCGGCTCGCTCGATTTGTGCCGGTACGGCTTGAGATCCCAGCGCGGTTGCGTGTATTCGCGGTTCGCCGATTCAACGGTGCGGTCGAAAAGCTCCGAGAGCTTCGGCAAGAGCACGTCATCCGGCTCATTGGGAACCAGGGTCAGCACGATTCCGGCGATCGGAAAGAGCACGGGTAACCGCAGACGCGCGTTGCGGGTTATCTCGACTTCTTTGCGCAGCGCAACGGCCTGCGACTGCAGATCCGAGATCTCCGCGTTGACCGCGCCGAGTCGAAAGACGGCGTTGCGAAAGACGCTCGAGAGCAGCAATCCGGCCAGGTTGACGCTCAGCGCGATGAGCATCCCGGTCGCAACGGCGACGATGGTGGACGTGTATTTCGGCCGCAGTCCGAAGAGCGTGAGGCGCCGCCGCCCCACCTGGTGCCCGACCCGATCGCCGATATACGCGACGAGCCCGGCCACGAGCACAAACCCGACGATGAAGCTTATTCCGCCCAGCATGGTGGCTTAGACCGCGGAGGCGCGACGGAGTAGGGAGAGGCCGATCACCGTGAAGACCGCGTTTGGCGTCCAGGCGGCGATTCCCGCGAGGTAGGTTGAAAGTTCGCCGACGCTCAGGAAGACGGTCGCGATCACGTAGTAGGTGAACACGATCGCGACGGCGAGGCCGAAGCCGAGGCCCGTTCCGCCGCCGCGCACCGGGCGCAGTCCGAACGAGACGGCGATCAGCGTGAAGACGAATGCCGCGAACGGTCCGGCGAGCTTCGAGGCGTAGGTTGCGCTGAAGGTGCGGACTTGCTGGCCCGAGAGTTGGCCCGAGTCGAGCGCGGCCTTGATGTCGGCGCGCGACATCTGCTGCGGATCGGTGATGTCGGTGTGCTTGGCGATCTGGTCGGGCCGTTCGCCGACGTCGATCACGGTCTTTGGCGCGCTCTCCACGAAGGAGCTGCCGTCGGGATCGAAATGAGAGGTGACCTTATCGAAGAAGGTCCAGCCCCGCGCATCGTAGTGCGCGCTCTTTGCCCACGTGACGCTCGTCGGGCGGCCTTGCGCGTCGAGGGTGACGACGGTGACGCCCAAGAGCGACTGCGTTTGCTGATCGAGCGCCCGCGCGATCGTGACCTGCTTGCCGCCGTCCGGGAGCGGCAGCGTGACGACCGTGTTGCCGGCAACCGGATTGATGTGCTCGATCACTTCGGCCTTGATCGACTGCGCCTGCAGGTTGGCAAGCGGCACGATATATTCTTGCAGTACGAGATCGAAGAGCGACATGACGAGGCCGACGATGAGCAGCGGCGTAACGATGCGCGAGAGCCCGATCCCGCCGGCTTTCATCGCCGTGATCTCGCTTTCGCCGGAGAGCCGCTGCATCGCAAGCAGCGTCCCGAGCAACAGCGCCATCGGGATCACGTAGAGCATGAACTGCGGCATCTGCCACAAGAAGTACGCAATCGCCGCCGCCAGCGGCGCATGTTCGTCCGAGACGAACCGCGCCAGCGCCAGAATCTGCGTCGCAACAAAAATCAGCGTAAACGCCGAAACCCCAAACAGAAACGGCCCGATGAGCTCCGCCACCAAGTAGCGATCCAGAATCGTGATCCGCAAATCAACGCCACCCCGTCGCAAGCGCACCTCGGGGAATCGCGCCTTCGCAAAAATCGTGCGGGCGCTCACGCTAGGGGGCCGGGGCGCAGCGCCATTATAACCGAAAGCCCTCGCCGAGATAAAATTGGCGCGCAACCGGCGAGTTGAGCACGTCCTCAGCGGTGCCTGAGACCTCGATCTTCCCGTCGTTGAGGATGTAGGCGCGGTCGACGATCGCAAGCGTCTCGCGGACTTGGTGATCGGTGATCAGCACGCCGAGGCCCCGGTCGCGCAATTGCCGGATCATCGCTTGAATGTCCGCAACCGCGATCGGGTCGATCCCGGTGAACGGTTCGTCGAGCAGCAGAAACGCGGGTTCGGTCGCGATCGCGCGCGCGATCTCGACGCGCCGCCGCTCGCCGCCGGAGAGCGAATCGCCGCGCGCATCGATGAACCGGCCGAGGCCGAATTCGTCGAGCAGTTCGGGGAGACGGCGCTCTTGTTCCGATGACGAAACGCCGTTCATCTCCCAGATCAACCGGATGTTGTCGCCCACGGAGAGCTTGCGAAAGATCGAATTCTCTTGCGCGAGATAGCCCAGGCCCGCGCGCGCGCGTTCGTGCATCGGCGCGCGGGTCAGGTCGCGCGTGCCCGACTCGCGTTCGAGTTTCACGGTCCCCTCGTCGGGCCGCACGAGACCGACCACCATGTAGAACGTCGTCGTCTTGCCGGCGCCGTTGGGGCCGAGCAAGCCGACGACTTCACCGCGGTTCACGTCTGCGCTCACGCCGCGCACGACCGTGCGCGCCCCGTACGTTTTCTTGAGATCGTGCAAGACGATGCGGTCGCTCATCGTGCGTTTCCTTTGGTCATGTGAATCCGGTCCAGGCGCACGTTTCCATCGAAGCGGTCGCCGGTGAGGACGAAGCCGTCCGGGCTCGTGAGTCGGACGTCCCCCTCGCCGTGGAGGCGTTCCGTCCGTCCGTCGTAGCGAAGCGTCCTGCAGGTGAGAACGGCGCCGGATTGCGTCTGGGCACGAACGCCGCCGCTCATCAGGACTTCCTTCGTGCCATGCTCGACGGTGGCCCTTGGCGCGTCTGCGATCAGCAGGTTCCCGTCCGCGGCGTGAAAGGTGATATGCGCTTGATCGAAGGTCCCGCGTTCGTCACCGCTGGCCGTGCGGTCGCCGACGTTGGAGAGCGCGCGGATCTCGTAGAGGCGCCGCAGGCGGCCGTGCTCCATCGTCGTCTGCGCGTCGCTCGGCGCTTCGCTCTGCACGTGAATCGGTTCGTCGGTCGGCGCGCCGGGGCCGGCGGGAGACGCGGGGCCGGCGGGAGACGACGGCCCCGTGTGGGCGCAGGCGGCGAGGAGCCAGACGGCCGTGAGCGCGCAGACGCGCCGGAACACAACCTCCATCGTGCTTCGATAACGGAGGGGCGGTGCCGGTTCGTTCATGCGGCGAGCGACGCGATGCGCCGGGCGATCGCCCGGGCGCCGCCCGGCGGCCCCATCCGCTCGCGACCGACGGCGCCCATGCGCGCGCGGCGCCCCTCGTCGCCCAGCAAGTCGGCGATCGCAGCGGCGGCGCCCGCGACGGTCCCCGGCACGATCGCCAGCGCCTCGCCGAGCAGCCGGCCTTGGCGCATGCGATACCAATCGGACCTGCGCGCGTCGGCCAGATCCAGCGCCACGACCGGGATACCGGACGCCGCGGCCGCTTCGTTCGCGGTACCGGCCTGACCGATCGCGAGCGTCGCCTCGCGGATCAGGGCACCGACGTCGCCCGTCCACGGCCGCACCGGCAGCTCGAGATCCGGCGCGGACGCGGGCGCGAGGAAGGGCGCGAAGCGGGCCGGATCCAGACCGGGCGCGATCGAAAGCGCGGCGTCGACGTCGGGCCGAAGCGCGCGGACGGCGCGCGCGACGGCGACGAGCCGTTGGCCGTCGGCGTAGGCCCGCTCGCGGGACCCCGGCAGCAGGGCGAGGCGGAACGGCGCGTTCCAGACGAACGTCTGCGGCGAGGCCGCAAGGTCGACGATCACGTTGCCGGGCGCCTCGGCGGGGACACCCGCCGCGCGCAACGCCTCGGCCGTTCGCGCATCACGCACGAAGATCGCGCGCGCGCCGCGCAACAGCCGGCGTTCGAGCGGCCCGTAGGGCGCCACGTACGCGCTCTTCGCCGTGCCGACATAGACGAGCGGGGTGCGCGCGAAACGCGCCAGGATCAGCGCATACACGTCGCCGACGGCGACCACCAGCCGGTAGCGCCCGGCGCTGCCGCGCAAGAAGGCGCGCTGGCGGAACCAAAGCGCCGCAAACCCCGCGCGCAGATCCTCGGCGAACGCGCGCACGTTGCCCATCGCGACGAGGCCGCCGCTGGGCATGCGCGCCTGCGGTCCGACGTCCGGAAAGTCCGGCCGCGCGAACGCTGCGCCGACGAGCGGGAAATGGTCGGTCCGCCAGTCCCCGAGCAGCCGCAACTCCGCTGCGATGCGTTCGGCGATTGCGACCTCCCCGTGGCCGTTGGTCACGAAGAGCACCGTCTTCATGAAGCGAGCGGAACCAATTCGAACGCGGCGATCCGGCTGCGCGCACCGGCGCGCACGAGATCCGTTTGCGAGGCGAACGCCCCATACGGCCCGGCGTGGACGATCGGTACGTCGCCGATATACTCCGGCTGCGCGAGCGTATCGTGACTGTGGCCGCCCAAGATGAGGTCGAGTCGCGGAACGGCGGCCGCCAAGCGGCGGTCGGTGCGCAGGCCGAGGTGCGAGAGTGCGACGAGCGTCACGCCGGGCGGCGTCGTGGCCGCAATCTGCGCCGCGACCGCCAACGGATCGAGAAAGCGCCAACCGAAGATTCGTTCCCACCAACTGCGCTCCGGATATTGCACGACGAGCAGGCCGAAGAACCGGAACGCCCACGGCCTGCCGTCCGCGTCGCTCCGTTCGATCGTCACGTCGCGCACGAACGGCAGCGGCCGCCCGAACGTGTCCACCAGATTCGCACACGTGAACGGATGCGTCATCCGCTGCGCACGCGCGCGCACCGCGCCGAAGAGATAATGGAATTCGCGATTCCCCATCGCTTGCACGTCGTAGCCGGCGGCTTCGATCTCGGCGAGGATCGGTTCGTTCCGATAGAACACCGTTTGCGAGCCGCGCAAACTGTCGCCGCAATCGATCAACAGCCCCGCGTCCGCCGCGCGCAGCGCGCGCAGCGGTGCCGCGATGTGGCGGCGATCGTGAAGATCCGAGGTATGGTAGAGCCGCATCAGCGCGCCGCCGCGAGCACGAACTGCGCGCAGCGCTCGAGCGCGTCCGGCGGACCGAGGCGCGCGCGTAACTCGGCGAACGCCGCAAGTTGCGTGCCCGGATTCGCGAGCAGCTCGAGCAGCGTCGCGGCCAGCGCGTCGGGGGTCGCCGCCTCTTGCAGTAGTTCGGGGATCACCGGCGCATCGAGCACGAGGTTGGGCAGCGTGATGTAGCGGCCTTTGTAGACGCGTCGCGCGATCTTCGCCTGCGCCTCGGAGAGAACGTAGAGCGCGAGCGACGGAACGCCGACCAGCGCCGCCTCGAGGACGGCCGTCCCCGACGCGACGGCGGCGGCGTCCGCTTCGACGAGCGCCTCGCGCGTCGAGCGCACGATTCGCACGTCTTGCGTCGAGCGCAGCGAGAGCGCGTGCTCGAACGCGCGCACCGCATCGTCGTCGACCGCGACGAGTACGCCGCGCACGGCCGGCCGCTGCGCGCGCACGAGCGCGAACGCGTCGAGCAAGCGCGCGGTATGGCGCGCGATCTCGCCCTCGCGGCTGCCGGGCAAGAGCGCGATCGTCCCGCCGTCCGCGGGCGCGGGCGCGCGAGCGGCACGAACCGGGATCGTCGAGACGAGCGGATGGCCGACGTAGGCGATCGGCAAGCCGAGCCGCGCGTAGAAATCGCGCTGATGCGCGAAGGCCGTCAGCGCGCGGCTCACCGCGGCGACGACGCGCGCGCGTTTGGCGTCGTCGAGCCACGCCGCGGGCGGAAAGTAATACACGATCGGCACGCGCGAGCCGAGCCGGCGCAGCGTCTTCGCCAGGCGCAGGTTGAAGGCGCCGAAGTCGACCAGCACGACGAGGTCCGGCGGCCGCCCGCGCAAGCGCAGCGCCGTGCGCCACATGATCGCGAGCAGGCGCGGAATCTTCTTGAGCGCATCGATCGGTCCCAGTGACGCCCAGCCGCGCGTGCGCTGCCAGAGCTTCACGCCGGCGCGCTCGAGCCGCTCGTCGCCGATCCCCTCGGCGTCGATCGCGGGGCCGCCGAGGGCACGCATCGCGCCGAGCAGATCGCAAGCCAAGAGTTCACCCGACGCCTCGCCGGTCGAAAAGAACACGCGCATCGCCGCGCGCTACTTCATGATTCCGCGGTTGCTCTCGCCGTCGAGAAACGCCAGCAGCGCTTTCCCTTCATGGCTCGCAACCGATTCGCGCAGCGTTTCGACGGCCTGCGAAAGATTGCGGTCGGAGCGGTAGAGCGTCTTGTAGGCATCTTTGAGCTCGGCCAAAACGGCGGAGGGGAAACCCGCCCGCCGCAGGCCGGGGCTGTTGAGCCCGTAGACCTCGGCCGGGTTCCCCTCGGCCAAGAAATACGGCGGCACGTCGCGCACGATCTTCGAGTAGCCGCCGACGAACGCGTGGCGGCCGATGCGCACGAACTGATGCACGCCGGCCATCCCGCCGATCCCCGCGTAGTCGTCGACGACCACGTGGCCCGCGAGCTGCGCGAGGTTCGACATCGTGACGTTGTTCCCGATCACGCAGTTGTGCGCCACGTGCACGTACGAGAGCAACAAACAATCGTCGCCGACGCGCGTGTATTCGCCGTCGCCGGTCGCGCGATGGACCGAGGTATATTCGCGAATCACGGTGCGATTACCGATCGTCGTGAAGGCGATCTCGGCGCCCGCTTTGCGGTCCTGCGAGGGCGCGCCGATCGTACAGAACGGATGGATCTCGGTGTCTTCGCCGATCGTCGTATGGCCGTTCACGACGACGTGCGCGAGCAGCTTCGTACCGCGGCCGATCTCGACGTGCTCGCCGACCAGACAATACGGGCCGATCTCGGCGCCGCGCGCAATTTTCGCACCCGGATGAACGATCGCGGTTTGATGAATCACCGGTGCAAGATGCTCGAATCGTTGGCAAACGCCGACGGATCGACCGTGATCGAGAACATCAGCTCGGCCCCGCACACAAGCTGACCGTCGACCCGTGCCTCGGCGGTCACCCAGCCGATGTTGAGTTTGTGTTTGATGACGGTCGCTTCCATCATGAGCTGATCGCCCGGAACGACCGGGCGGCGAAACTTCGCTTTGTCGATGCCGACGAGATACGGCACCTTGCGCGACATGTCGCCGGGTGTGAGGATCGCGGTACCGCCGAGCTGCGCGAGCGCTTCGATGATGTAGACGCCGGGGACGACCGGATTGCCGGGGAAATGACCGGCGAGCATCGGTTCGTTGATCGAAATGTTCTTGTAGCCGCGCGCGAATTTCATCGGCTCGAGTTCGAGGATGCGATCGACGAGCAGCATTGGGAAGCGGTGCGGCAAGATCTGCATGATCTCGCGCACGTCGAGCTGGGCCATCGCGGTTACGGCGTCGCGACCGCCGTGGCGGCGGCGCTTTCGCCGCCGAGCGGCCGCAACTCACGCACGGCCATGCAGTGCAGCTTGTGACCGCTTTTGATCGCCACGATCTCGCACTGTGGGTACGCGCCGAGCAGCGCGAAATCGCCGATCAGATCGAGGATCTTGTGGCGGCACGGCTCATCGGAGGAACGCAGCGGCGCAAGCGGTCCGTCGGGTCCGAACACGACGGCGTTGTCGAGCGTCCCACCCTGCGCGAGGCCGTGCCGTAAGAGCGCCTCGACTTCGTGTTGGAACCCGAACGTCCGGTTCGGCGCGACGCCGGCGGCGTAACTTTCCGGGGTTACCTCGAGCTCGTGAAATTGCGCCCCGATCGGCACCGGATAGTCGACGGTCATGCGGACGCGGAAGGTCGCGCTCGGGAGCACGATCAACAGCCGGTCGCCGTCGCGAAACACCGCCGGACGGGTCGGGATGAACCGCGGGCGCGGTTCGCGCTGGCCGAGCAGTCCGGCCGCGGCGATCGCGTCGGTGAAGACTTTGGCGCTGCCGTCCATGACCGGGATCTCGGGACCGTCGACGGCGATGAGGGCGTTGTCGACACCCATGCCGAGCAGCGCCGAGAGCAGGTGCTCGACCGTCGAAACCGTGTGTTCGCCGGACCCGAGCACCGTCGCGCGGCGCGTGTCGACGACGAAATCGGCGCGCGCCGGAAATTCGACCGCGTCGTTCAAGCGAAAACGCAAGCCCGATCCGGCCGGTGCGGGGAAGACGCGTGCGCGTCCCGGTTTGCCCGTATGCAGGCCGACGCCCGCGAAGTCTAGCGCCTCACGCAGCGTCGATTGATATTGTTCCAACGGTTCCTATGTCTCCGGGATCGTATCCCGTACCGAGATCGGATCTCGTACCGGAAGGGCGTTCCGAATCGGGTCGCGCTCGAGCGCATCCACGCGAGCGAATAAGTTCGGAAGTTTCCGAAGCAATGCCTGTCCTCGCAACTCATCGCGGTGATTGCGCGCCGGCCGGCCCGAAACGAAGGCACCGTCCGGCACATCGCTCCACAGATGCGAGGCCCCGGCGATCGTGACCCGCGAGCCGATCGTGATGTGCCCCTTGAAGGCGCTCTGGCCGCCGACTTGCACATAGTCGCCGATGATGGTCGTCCCGGCCAGACCACTTTGGGCGGCGAACGCGCAGTGCTTCCCGATCCGGCAGTTGTGACCGATCTGAACGAGATTGTCGATCTTCGTCCCCTCGCCGATCGAGGTCACCCCGGTCTGGGCCCGGTCGATGCAGGTGTTGGCGCCGATCTCGACATCGTCGGCAAGCGTCACGATGCCGATCTGCGGGATCTTGCGCAGCGCGCCCTCGACGAACGCCCAGCCGAACCCCTCGCTGCCGATCACCGCCGCCGCCTGCAGGACGACGCGGTCGCCGAGCGTGCAGCCGTCGAGCACGAGCGCGCGCGGATGCAGGATGCAGTCGGCGCCGATGACCGCCCCTGCGCCGATCACGACGCCGGCGGCCAAGATGCTGCGAGCGCCGATGCGCGCGCCCGCGCCGATCGTCACGAGCGGGCCGATCGTCGCGCTCGGATCGACGCCGGCGCTCGGATCGACGACGGCGCTCGGGTGGATTCCGGCCGGCGGACGCGGCGGCTCGAAGGAACGCAGCAGATCGGCGAGGGCGATCCGCACCGAGGCGACCGCGACCAGCGGCTTCGAATACGCTTCGCCGGCGCGCACGAGGGTCGCGTCGACGAGCACGGCCGCGGCCTTTGAGGCGAGCGCCGCGCGCAGATACTTCTCATCGGTCGCGAACGTCAGCGCCGTCTCGTCGACCGCGTCGACCCCGGCGACGTGCTCGACGACGACGGCGCCATCACCGATGACGCGGCCGCCGGTCCGCTCGGCGATCGTGCCGAGCGTCCCGAGCCCGGTCACGGCGCCGGCGTGCCTTTATCGTCGATGTGGAGCAGCTTCTCGACGTCACCGGTGATGTCGACACCGCCGTAGCCGACGTACTGCCGGGTGAACACGTACTTGAGATGCCGCTGGGCCTGCACCGTCTTGGCCGCATCTTGGACGTCGCCGACCAGCTCTTGCTGCGCCGCGACATAGCGCTTCTCGAGGTCGCCCATCTCGCGCCGCTTCTCCGACTCGGATTTATTCGAGTGGACGATGGCGGCGTTGTCGGCCGCGATCTGATTTTGATAGTTCTGGAACTTCGGCCAATTCGCTTGGAGGCGCTGCGTATCGATCAGCCCGATGTCGGACCTCGGCGCGCCGGTACAGCCGGTGAGCGCGGCGGCGCACACGGCAATCGTCGCGAGCAGGGGAAGGGCGCGGGTCGACACGGTGGGTCTCCTATTCATGCAGGGTTTCGACATCTTTCGAGACGTCGGCCGTGAGGTCGACGCCGCGGATTTCGGCGACCGGATTGCTCACCACGACGGCAAGGCCGCGCTGGTGTGCCATCGTGGTCGCCTCGCGTTTGATCTGTTCGACCATCTGATCGTAGAGCTCGTCGCGTTTGTGTTGGAGGCTGGCGATCTGTTCGCGCGCGTCGCCGCCGGCGGCGGCGTCCGCGCCGCCGAGTGCCGCGTAGCGGCGCGAGAGATCGACGCGCGTTTTCTGAAAATCGTCGATCGTCGCTTGCGCGTCGGCGGTGAATTGCTTTTGGTAATCGGCGTGCAAGTGCGCGATCCGGTCGCGCAGCGCCGGCGGCAGGTTCTGCGCGGCACCGCCCGAGGCCACGACGGCCGTCGTCGCACCAACGGGTGCGGCGAACTGGCGCCGCAAATCGTTCTCGCGGCTGTGCAGCTTGGTGAGCGCGCGCGCGTTGATCGTCGCCGCCTGCGCGCTCATATCGGCTCGCACCTGCGCGCGTAATTTCGTCTGGAGCGCGGCGAGCGTTTGCGAATCGCGATTCTTCATCGCACCGACCGCGTCGGCTTCGGCGCGGTCGAGCGCGTCGAGCTTGGCCCGCGCGTCCTGACGTCCGGCATCGTCGAGCGCGAGGCTGGAGAGCTTCGTCTTGAGCGCGAGGCGCTCGGCCGCGTCCTTGTTCGCAAGCTCGAGCGTGAGCGCGGCTTCTTTGGACTGCAGTTCGTCTTGCTCGGCGCGATACGTGCGATTGGCACGGTCGGCGATCGTGCGCTGCATCGCCGCGAGCTCGTCTTGATTCTGCGCGGCGAGGGCGTGTTGATAGGCGGTGAAATCACGCTGCGCGCCGCGCGCCGCAGCGGCCGACTGCATGCCGGCGGTCTGGGCGACTTGGCTCGCGACGCTGCCCGCACCGGGTGCGCTCACGCCGCTGGCTTTGAGCGCTTGCGCGATCGCTTGCGCCTCACGCGCCTGGTATTGCTTCTGCTTTTGATCGAGCAACGCTTTGGTACGGTTCGCCGCATCCTGCAGCTCGCGGGCGATCTGCGCCTGCTGCTGCTTGACGTCGGCACCGGCGAGGGCGTGCGGGACGATCCCGCCGAGCGTGAGCGCGTCGATGTTCGCGTCGTACTGCGCGAGTTGCGGGTAGAGCGGATGGTGCTTGATCACGTCGTCCATCCGCACGTAGCCGATCGGGCCGCTCGAGGACGGCTCGCTCCCCGGCGTCACGGTCTTCGCACACGCGGCCAGCGCCAAGAGCGCCACCAGCGCGAGCCAACTCCTCATGACGTTACTTGATCGCGCCCGTGACGTCGGTCGTGATGTCGGTCCCGCCGAAGATGATCATCGATCGGTCGAGCACGAGCGAGAGGCCCTTTTTCTTCGCGATATCGGCGATCGCGCCGCGCGTCTGGTCGAGCACGGGCTTGACGACCTTGACGCCTTCGTCATCGAGCGCTTTGCGGTAGTCCTTGAGGATCGCATCGCGATCGCTCTCGGTCTTGGCCGACTTCATCTTGTCCGAGGCCGACTTGTCTTCGCCCTGGCGGAAGGTCGCGAACTCTTGTTCCGCCGTTTTGATCTTCGGAACGTTGTCGATCGCGGATTGATCGACGTAACCGACGGTCGAGGGCGGCGGCGTCGCGACCGGCGGGACCGGATCGCCCGGGGCGGTCAGCAGGTCGCGCACGTTCTGGGTGATGTCGACGCCGCCCGCCACCACGATGCGCTTATCGATGACGACCGAGAGGTTCTTGCTCGAAGCGGTCGCGGCGATCGCAACTTGCGCTTTCGCGAAGAGCGGGCCGAAGAGCTGCTGCTGCTTCTGCTGCATCTCTGCTTGGAACTGTTGCTGCAACTTTTGCTGCTGGTCTTGCGACGCGCCTTTGGCGCGCGCGGTGAACTGGCGCTGCAGGCCCGTTCCGTACTCGCTCAGCTGCCGGTTCGCGGTCGCGAACGACGGCAGCGACGAGAGCGCTTCCTGGTCGACGAATCCGATGTCGGTGACGTCGGCCGCGAGCGCCGCGGGAGCCGAGATGAGAACCGCGAGCGCGCTCGCGGCGATGATGGAAAACCGATGCGTAGTCACGATTAGAAACTCTGTCCGATACCGAAAGCGGTGTGCGTTCCTTGGCTGCCCTTGGCGAAGTCGAGCCGGATGGTTTTGAGGCCGAGTTGCGGGATGTCGAACCGCAGACCGATCCCGACGTCCGCGTGGAACTGATATTGACTGTAGTCGATGACGCTGCCGTCCTCATTGTAGAGCGGTTCCGCTCCGCGAATGCGCACGCCGCCGTCATCGAAGAATCCGACGACCGAGAACTTCCGATCGGACGTCACCGGGACGCGCAGTTCCGCCTGGAACAGCTCCTCGTCGGTTCCATAGAAGGGATCGTTATACCCGCGCAGTTGCTGGTCGGAGAACGTGAAGAGTTTATTCGGTGGGATGGCACCGTCGGAGAGTCCGAGGCGCGCGTGGACGCCGAACGTCGCGTTGCGCAGGACGGGGAAGAACTTCGCGACGTCGAGGATGTAGATCGAGTAGCGGAACGCCGAGCCGAAGCCCGGTTCGCTGACCTCATCGGAGATCGATGCGTTGATGCCGCGCCGCGGGTTGAAGATATCGTCGCGCGTGTCGGCGCCGGTACCGAAGATCAGGCTGCGCAGGTTGTAGGGCCGCGTCGAATCGATATTCGCGATCGACGGCGCGTTGATACCGAGAGCGTTGGTCGCCGACGCGGCGCTACTCAGTTCATTGAGGATGTCGGCGCTCGACGTCCCGACCGGGACGTTGTAGCCGATGTTGTTGTTCGGGAAGTAGTACGGCTCGGGGACTTCGGCGCTCGAGGCGACCACGGCGATGTTGGTCCCGACCGAAACGCGGAAGATGTCACTGAGTCGGCGCCCGAGCGTGAGGTTGAGCCCGGTCGAACGGGTTTGATAGGTCGAAGCGATGCCGTCGACTTCGACGGCGTCCGAGGAGTTCGTCGGGATGATCGTGACCGGAATCGGCGTCAGCCCGGTCACCGAGGTGGCGGGCGACGGCGTCGGCACGTAATAGACGGGATAGTAGTTCGTTTGGGCTTGCGTGTAGAGCGTGCCGCCGAAGCTGTATTTCTGCGAGGCTTGCGTCTTGCCGACGTAGGGCACGCTGAACGAGATCGAAGCATCCGAGAGCCGCGAGCCGCGCTCGAATTTGATCGAGCCGCCGTCGCCGGTTCCGTTGATGTTGTTTTGCGTGTACGAGACCTGGCCCGTCAAGCCGGTCCCGGTGATGCCGCCCGAATAGCCGGCACCGATCTGCGCTTGCCCGGTGCGCTGCTCTTTGACCGTCCACTTGAGCGTGATGTAGGCCGGCTTTTTCGGATCGGGGCCCGGCCCCGTGTCGACGCTGACCTTCTCGAAGAAGCCCAAATTGTTGAGCCGATCGTAGTCGCGGCGGATGCCGGAATCGGTGATCATATCGCCCGGCTTGAGCCGCAGCTCGCGCCGGATCACGTCGTCGTGGGTGAGCGTGTTGCCGGTGATCTCGATCGCGGCGATGCGCATGACCGAGATCGTGTAGACGACGTCGGCCGTGCCGGCCTTCATGTCGATCGTGGCCGGATCGATGCCCGCCTCGAAGTCACCGATGGTGAGGTCGTATTGCTTGTAGAGCTCTTTGAGGCGCTCGACGTCTTTGTCGCTGGTCTCTTCCGAATACGGCGTGCCGGGTTTGGTCTGCAGTACGGATTTGATGACCGTCGGGCTGAGCACCGGATCGGCCGCGGGCGGCACGGCGATGATGACGCTGCGGACCGTGAGGCCCTCGGTGATCTTGAGCGAGAGCGTGCCGTCGGGCGCGATGTTGACGTCGGCAACATGCGAGGGGACCTGCCCGCGATAGCCGATCTTGTCATAATACGAATTGATCTTGAGGACGTCTTGCTGGAAGGTCTTCGAGTTGAAGACCTGGCCCGTCGCGGTGTCCATCAGGGCCAGCAACGTGTCCGCCGGGACGTGCGCGTTGCCGTTGAAGACGATCTTCGAGACGACGGGATTCTCGACGACGCGGAAGGTGATCGCGATCCCGTCGGGACGCTGCTTGATCACCGGCGGGGCTTGATCGGCGAAGAAGCCGAGATCGTTGATCGCGCGCAGGTCGGCTTGGATTTTCGCCGGGTCGAAGGGGTCGCCGGGCTTGGTTTCCACGACCGCGAGGATGCGATCCGTCGAGATGTGGGTATTCCCGGTAACGGATACCGAGACGACCGTCGGTGCAGGTCCTTGGCTCTGCGAATACGCGGGCGGCATGACGAGACCGAGAAGGGCGAGCGTGGCGAGCACGACTCGCAGCGCCCGGCGGGACCAATCGAACAAAACGCTATCGTCCTTACATCTATGAGAGTCGCTCGCGCAGACGCAAAGCGCGCACACGGCTATGGGCAGGTAGCCCGGAAACGCGCAGGCCGAAGGCCGCGTTCCCCGGCCCGAAGGTTACACAATGCGACTGTGACGGCCTTGTGAACCGAGGCCGTCACGGGTCCGGCCTCGTAACGACGCGCTTGGCATGGCAGGGTGGTCCTTCGGTCAGCAGGTCAAGCGTGAAGCCGGCTACGGATATCGTCGCGTCAGCACAAAGTTGATGCCGGACCGATTCCCGTACGGCTGGACGCCGATCTCGCGGGAGGTCGCGAAGCCGGATTCGCCTTGGATTTGGTTCGTGAGTAAATAAGCGACGCCGATTTGGTGATAATACGTGAGCGTGGCGGCGCTGAACTCGTCGGGGCGGAGTTCGAGGCCGAAGCTGCTGCGCTGCGGATAGCTCAGCGTTTCGTTGACGACGGCGTAGAAATCGCGCTGGCCGATCTGCCGGCGCGCGGAGATGCCGACGCCGCCGGTGCGGTCGAGCAGCAGGCCGAAATCGGAGAGGCCAAACAGACGCTCGAAAATCGATTCGACGGGGCTCAGCGCGTGCTGTGTCAGGGCGGTGTTCGCGAACGAAAACACTTCGTCGCCGAAGCTGATGACGCCGGTTTGCTCGGGCGTCACGCCGGGCGGAAGCAAGACGTTCGTTTCACCCGGCGCGCCGGCCAGCGTGCCGACGGGTGTATTGAAATTGACGCCGCCGAGCAGCGCCGGCACGTCGAGCAACAGCGCGGCGATCTGGGCCTGAGAGTACGCCGGGCTCGAGGCGTAGGTCACCTTGAAGCCGTCGGCCGGACCGCTGACGGTGACCGTGATGTTGGCGCTGCCGGCGATGTTGCGCGTCGGATCGGGATCGGGGTTGTACACGTGCGCGGTCGCGACGAGATCGAGTGTCGGTACGACGCCGTCGGCGGCGATGAAATGCACGACGCCGCGCTGCACGCGAAAGGCGTGGTTGTAGGTCGTGAACGTGCCGCCCGTCGAGGCGATCGTTCCGGCCAGCCGCGGCGCCGCAAGACTTCCCGTCAATTGCAGTTGACCGGTCGCGCCGATGTCGATGATGGAACTGCGCACGCGCACGTTCTGACCCGCACTCGCGGCCACGTCGAAGTCGAGGTTGAACGGCGGCCCGGCCGTGGCGGGTGCACCGCCGGCAGCGGCGCTGTAGAGCGTCGCGAACGGGATCGTCGCATTGCTGAGCGCGACCGAGCCGGTCACGATCGGGATCGTCCGGCCGCTCGAGATCGAGAGATTTCCGTCGACTTGGCCCCGTCCGTAGGCCGGAAAATCGAAGTCCGCTTTCTTCGCGACGAGCCTGACCTCGTAGCCGACGTCGGGCGTCTGGGCGAACGGCAGATCGAGCCGTCCGCTACCGTCGAGCGTGCCGCCGCCGAGGCCGGCGTGAAGCGCCTCGAGCGTGACCGACGACTGCGCGAAGGTCAACGACGCGTTGACGTTCTTGACCGGCGCGCGCTCGAGGTTCGAGACATACGAGCCGTTCGCAAGCGAGAGCGAACCGTAGAGCTGGGGGCGCCCGACGGTGCCCTCGATGCCGATCCGGCCGCTCAGCGTTCCACCGGTCGTCGTCCCGGCCGGAAAAAGCGGGCCGAACGCGGCCAGGTCGACGTTGTTCGCGGACAACTCGGCCGACACGGCTGAGGTGCGCGGGCCGAGCGCGAGCGGCGCGAGGTTGAGCGGGACTTCCCCCGAGATGGATGCGCTGCCGTGCGCAAACGCGACGTCCGCGTTCTGCAGCGTGAAGGCCGTCCCGTCGAGGGTGGCCTCGCCGAGCACGTGCGGGATCGCGACCGCGTTGAAACGGCCGTTCTGCAGGTCGAAGCCGGCGATCAGCCGCGGGGCCGCAAGCGTCCCGCGCAACTGGGCCGTCGATTCGAAGCCGCCGGCCAAGTCGACGCCGCGGGTCTGCGGCGCGAGCGCGTGCACGGCGACGCCGAGATCCGGGGCGATGGCGTGGACGTCGAGCGCGAGGGGTGCCGACGCCGAGAGCCCGAGCGACCCGTGTGCGTCGAGCCGCACGAAGCCGAGGTCGGCGCTCGCCGAGGTGACGGCGATCGCGCCGTTCCGGGCAGCAGCATGCGCCTCGGCCCGCGCGATCGCGTAGCCCGCGATCGATCCGTTCGTGAGCGCGAGATCGCCCCCGATCCCAAGCGACGGCGCGCGCCCGTCGACCGTCGCCGAACCGTTCACGATCCCTTGGACCGGGTAGACGAGGCCGAGCGCCGGAAGCCAGGTGCCCAGATTCACGCCGGCGATCGTCGCGCCGCCGTCGTAGCGCGCGTGCGCGAGCGCCGCGCCGACGGTCCCCGCAGCCGGGATCACCGCGGCATGCGCGGCGAGGCGCCCGGCCGGGCCGTTCGCCGCGACGCTGACCGCGATCGCCGCACCGCGCATTGCGAGATCCGCCCGGGTCGCGCCGAACGGCAGCGAGCGGATGCGCAGCCCGTCGATCGCGGCGCTCCCGGCGGCGCGCAGGTTCGTCCCGTCGTCGGCGATCGCCAGGGCGAGCGGGCCCGTCCCCGCGAGCACGCCCGAATCGTCGAAGGAATCGTCGAAGTCGGCGAGGTTCGCGTGCGGCGCGCGAAGTGTAAGATCGAACACGCGCGCGCTCGTGTACGAGCCGTCGATGTCGGCATGCGTCGAGCCGACGGTGAACGACCCGCGGCGCGCGGCGATCGCGCCGTGCCCGACCTCGAGCGTGGCCCGCGCATCGCGCACGTGCAGCCCGTTGTACGAAAACTCCGGCACGCTGACCGGTCCCGAAATCTCGGGGGCCGCCGCGTTCCCGCGCACGTGCAGGCGCGCGGAGAAACTGCCGCTGAGGTGACGGATCGGGAGCCGCAGGTCGCGGCGCAGCAGCCGCAGATCGCCGAGTGCGACGCGCGCATCGACGTCGTAGCGCAGGCGCGGCGTCCCGACGCCGTCGACGCGGCCGGTGAAGGTGCCGAAGGTGCGCCCGAGCGCGGCCGTGCCCCTGCGGATCTGCACGGCCGGTAACGTAACGTCGACGTTCGCATCGCCGGAGACCGGGTAACCCGCGGCGTTCCCCCGCGCGAGCAGCACCGTCCCCGAAAAGCCGAAGGCGCGGTCGAGCCGCGCGTCTCCGTAGACGGAGAGTGCGCCGCGCGCGAGCGGCAGCCCCGTCCCGGCCAGCGCCGCGGCCGGAATGGCGGGTGCCGAAATCGCTATCGCTCCACCCGGCTCTTCTTTCGCGACGACCGGTGCGCCGCCGATCGCGGCGTCTGCCGCGATCACGCGCACGCGGCCGTCCGCGAGCTCGATCGTGCCCGCCGCGCGCTCGAGCGCCACGCCGTAGAAGCGCGCGTTGGCAAACGTCGCGCCGCTCGATTGAACGGTGATGCGCTTATTTTCGACGAGCAGCTTCACCGGACCGCGCACCGCACCGTGCGCGTCGGCGATCCCCGTCGCGGGCCGCAGATCCTCGAACGAGCCGTCGTAGTCGCCGGTGATCGCGACGATGCCGTTCTCGATCGAACCGCCGCCGGTGAAGCCGCCGAGCGGGCCGCGCACGCGGATGCGCGCGAGCGCAAACGAGGCCAGCGTTCCGCCGAGCTGCGCATCGGCGTCACCGAGCGGCAACCCGACCACGACCGCGTCGCGCAAATGCATGTTCCCGGCGAGCGCGAACGACGACGGCGATCCGCCGCCGACCAAATTGCCGTCGAGCACGCCGGCGATCGGCGGGATCTGCGGCAGCGAGACGTTCGGAAAATGCGGCGCCGGCGTGATGTTCGCGAGCTGGAAGCGATCGACGGAGAGCCAGCCGCCGCTCTGCGAGGACGAGCGCTCGTAGCGCAGCGCGCCGTAAAACGACGAGCCGTCGGCGCGCCGGAACGCGAACGGCCCGATCTCGCCGTCGCCTTTTTGATCGATCCGAAAGAAGCCGCTGCCCTCAGTCTGGCCGCGCGTACCCAGCGTCCCGCGCAACACGTAGCCGCGCGCGTCACCGCTGAGCAACCCGACGATATCGAGATTCGAATCGGGCGCCACGGTCGCCGCATACGGGACGGCGCTCCCGCGCGCGTGCGCGGCGAGCGCGACGAGCGTATCGACGGTCCGGCCGCCGGTGAGCAGGCGGCCGGCGAGCGATGCCTGCACGCCGCCGTAGGTCGCGCGCAAATTTTGGAGGAGTACGGCTTCGTCGTAATACGCGATGCGGCCGCTCGCGCGTTCGAACGGGATGCCGCTATAGCGAATCCGCGGGCTCGAAAACGCGACCGAGATGACGGGTTTTGCGACCTTGCCGCCGATCAGCGTTTCGAGGTGCATCGGTCCGTCGAGCGCGAGCGGCCGCGAGAACGTGAAGAGCCGGCGCAATTGCGCGAGGTCGGCATCGGCGACGAGCCCGATGCGGAAGCCGAGGTCGCTCCAACCGAAAAGTCCGCCTTGCGCGCGCAGCGGCACGCCGCCCGCGCTTCCGGTGATGTGCGCGAAGGTGATGCCGTCGTCGTAGATGGCGACCCGCCCGCCGACTCCGCGCGCCGGGAGGATCAGCGGCGCGACCGCGAATCGCCCGTCGGCAACGCGCGCGCCGCCGCAGAGATGGTAAGCGATGGTCGCGTTCGGTGCGATATTCAGCGCGTACGCCTCGACGTCGATATCACGCACGATACCGTCGTCGACACGAAACGCCGGCGTATGCACGAAGAAATCGACCAAGCCCCGCAGCGGGAGCGCCGCCGCTCGCACGTGATGGATCGCAAAGCCGCGCGTGTCGTCGATCACCGAGCGGATCGCGATCGGGTAGCGCCGCAGTGGTGCACCCTGCGCGCGGCGCGAGACGAAGGTGCCGCCGATGCGGGCGGTCGTGCGCGCGTCGGACTTGATGCTCGCATCGATCGTGAGGCCGTCGATATCTTGTTCGGCGAGATCCGCCGCGACGGGACGCGCGTCGATCAAGCGAATCGTGCCGCCGCGGACGCGCACGCTGAAGTATAGCGGTTCGCTGACGCGCTTCGTGTTCTCGGGCGGCGTCGCGCCCGCGGCGGCGCCGCCGGAGAACACGAACGAGCCGTCGGCATGGCGCAGCAGCGTGAAGACCGGCCGGTCGACGGCGATCGCGGCGAAGCCGAAGCGGTGCGCACCGCCGGGAAAGATATCGCGCAGCTGGTAGCTCACGTCGACCCGGCGCGCATCGAAGAACGGATCGCCGTTTTTCGTAACGTGGACGTCGGCAAATCCCGCATGCTCGCGGCCGAGGCGATAGTCACCGAAGCGGATCGTGTACCCCGTCGCAAGCGAAGCTGCGCGCGAGATCACAAACCGGATTAAGGGTTTATGAGCGAGGAAGACGATGGCGACGGCGATCACGGCGACGACGGCCATTGGAAGCCATCGCCCGCGCGGAAATTTCACGCCGGTAGTCTACCCCGCCGCCCCCCGCATCACCCCGTGATGGATCCGGAGATCTCCGGTTTCCAAGGGCTCGGGGTGACAGAAGCGGCGCTCACCGCTCTTTTCAGACCGTGCTTACAGGTCGAGCATTTTTACCGTGCGCGCGTAGGCTTGGATGAACTCCTTGCGCGGTTCGACCTTGTCGCCCATCAGCGTCGTGAACATCCGCTCGGCCTCCTCGGAGGCTTCATCGAGCGTGACGCGTTTGAGCCGCCGGCTCGAGGCGTCCATCGTCGTGACCGCGAGTTGCTCGGCATCCATCTCGCCGAGACCCTTGTATTGCTGGATCGTGAATTCTTTGGGATCTCGGCCGTCGAAGATCTTGCTCAGCTCGTCGTCGTTGAAGGCGTACCACTGATTCTTGCCGCGCTTGACGCCGTAGAGCGGCGGCATCGCGATATAGACGTAGCCGCGCTCGACCAGCGACTTCATCTGCCGGTAGAAGAACGTCAAGAGCAGCGTACGGATGTGCGAGCCGTCGACGTCGGCGTCGGTCATGATGATGACCTTGTGATAGCGCGCCTTCTCGATATTGAACTCATCGCCGAAGCCGGTGCCCAGCGCCGTGATCATCGTGCGGATCTCTTCGTTCGAGAGCACCTTGTCGAGCCGCGCCTTCTCGACGTTGAGGATCTTGCCGCGCAGCGGCAGGATCGCTTGCGTGTTCGGATCGCGGCCGCCCTTGGCGGTGCCGCCGGCCGAATCGCCCTCGACCAGAAACAGCTCCGAGACCGCCGGATCCTGATTCTTGCAGTCGACCAGTTTGCCGGGCAGACCGCTGCCGTCGAGCGCGTTCTTGCGCCGCGAGAGATCGCGTGCTTTCTTCGCGGCTTCGCGCGCTCGCGAGGCCTGCATGCACTTCTCGACGATGATGCGCGCGAATTTCGGATTCTCTTCGAGGAAGAACTCGAGCCGCTCGGAGACCAGATTATAGACGATCGGGCGAATCTTCGCGTTGCCGAGCTTGGTCTTCGTCTGACCCTCGAACTGCGGCTCTTGCAGCTTCACCGAGACGATCGCGGTGAGGCCTTCCATGCAGTCGTCGGTCGAGAGGTTGGCGTCGGCGTCTTTGAGCATGCCGCGCTTGCGCGCGTAGGTGTTGACCTGATAGGACACCGCGGTGCGGAAGCCGGTGAGGTGCGTCCCGCCTTCGATCGTGTTGATGTTGTTGGCGTAGGCGTACACGACTTCGTTGTAGCCGTCTTGCCACTGCATCGCGCATTCCACGACGACTTCGTCGCGCTCCCCGTTGGTCGAGATGACCGGCGTGAGCACGTCCTTATTCTCGTTGAGGTACTCGACGAACGAGACGATACCGCCTTCGTAGAAGTACGTCTTCTCCTTGAGCTCGTCGGCGCGCTCGTCGCGCAACGTGATCGTGAGGGCACGATTGAGAAACGCGAGCTCGCGCAAGCGGTTCTCGAGCGTCTTCCACGAGTATTCGAGCGTCTCGAAGATCTGCGGATCGGGCTTGAAGTGCTGGAAGGTGCCGCTGCCTTCGGCTTTGCCGAGGCGCTTGAGTTTGTGCGTCGTCTCGCCGCGCGCGAAGCGGATCTCGTATTGGTAGCCGTCGCGCTTGATGCGCGTGATGACCCATTCGGAGAGCGCGTTGACGACCGAGATGCCGACGCCGTGCAGGCCGCCCGACACTTTGTAGCCGCCTTTGCCGAACTTGCCGCCGGCGTGCAAGATCGTCATCACGACCTCGGCGGCGGGCATCTGCTCTTCGGCGTGCATGTCGACCGGGATCCCGCGGCCGTTGTCCTCAACCGAGACCGAGCCGTCTTTGTACAAGATCACCGCGATGACGGTTGCGTAGCCGGCGAGCGCTTCGTCGACGGAGTTGTCGACGGCCTCGTACACAAGTTGGTGGAGGCCGCGTTCGCTCGTGCTGCCGATGTACATCCCCGGGCGTTTGCGGACCGCCTCGAGCCCTTTTAGTACCTCAATTTGTTCACCGGTGTAATCTTGCATTCCGATCCGCTATGTTCGACGCCGGGGCGCATTAGTTCTCTTCGGCCGCTTCGATCGTGCGGATGAAGGCGTAGAGATCGCCGAGGGCATTGCGCCGGATCGCGCCGTCCATTTCGAGCAGGTTCGGGTCGATGCGCGTCTCGAGCAGAACGTAACTCGAGGCCAGTTTGCGCAGCCGGCCGCGGTCGGGCGGCGGGGCGCCGCGTACCGCCGAGCGGCGCTGCGCGAGGCGCATCTCGTCCCACCATCCGCGTAAGAGCCGCCGCCGCGCGGCGTCGTAGTCGCCGGCGACGAGACCGGGGACCAGTTGCAGCACCGCCTCGGCGCTCAGCCAGGGCGCCTCGTAGAGCAATCGCTCCGCAGCGCCGAGCCGCGCGTCACGCACGGTGTCGAAACAGGGGACGCAGGGACGCTCCGTCTCGGTGAAGGCGCCGCAGCGCGGGCAGAACGCACCGCCGGCGGCCGCATGCGCGGCCCGCGCCCGCTCGACCGCCGCCCGGAACG
>Ga0116230_10001158_pt1 | contig 24562 bp, 22 predicted proteins | sample S1TSphfallax_3_FD_88678 | JGI IMG/M metagenome (GOLD analysis project Ga0116230, IMG submission 88678) | Host-associated microbial communities from peat moss isolated from Minnesota, USA - S1T2_Fd - Sphagnum fallax MG | ecosystem: Host-associated > Plants > Peat moss > Unclassified | place... | reverse complement strand
CTTGTGACAGTTGGACAAACAGGGAGAGAGTTGTCAGCAGAACTGGTGAAGGCAGCACTCACAGGTCCTGCAGCTGCACAAATTCCACCTCCACGAATCAATCCTCCTGGTCCCTCAGCAGTGTATGGGCAGGTAACCCCACGTCCTCCTTCAGCTCTACAAGGAGGAATTGGAGGGTCTGCTGCACATCCACTCTCATCCCAGGGAAGTGGAGGACCCCAGGTTCTTCAAGGTCAACCACAGGGTTGGTTTCCTTCGGTAGGTAATCAAATGCAGGTACAAACTCTGCCAAGGCCAGTCCCACCTACATCAGCAGTGCTGCAACCACAAGTGCCCCTGGGAAGTTCTTATGCAGCTGCAGATTCCTTATGGCCAACTCCCAGAACTCCCTCTTTCCCAAGTGCTTCACAGTTCTTAAGTTCTGCGAATGTGGCTCCTGCCTCAAGCTTTCAATCAATGCCAACATCTGGAACATCCAGACCAACAGCCACTCCAATGCCAGCACCCTCAACTACAGCTCATGCACAGGATTCATCTGGGGCACCTGGGTTTCAAGCAACTGCAGATCTGTTTAGTGGTGGTTTCAAAGCCACGGGCCATGGTGGTAGCTCCCTCAAAATAGATGCAGGTGAAGATTTTTTTTCTCCAGCCCCACCAGCAAGGCCTCCTGGGGCACTGGCTGCAAAGTCCACTTCAGCTTTGCAAGGCTTTGGTGATTCATCTTCTTTGGCAGATCCAGTTGCACCATTGGCTTTTTTGCCCACAACATTAGCACCTACAGCTAGTCTGGGAAAATCCCCTGCAGTCTCTCAAGCTCTGCCATCTCTGTCAATGCCTGAGAATCTGGGACCTGGGTTGAGTGCCAGGGCTTTTATAGGTCAGGGACCAGCAACTCCATGGCCTCAGATGACCCCAAATGATGTTCAGAGATACATGCGGGTGTTTAGCAAGGTGGACACTGATCATGATGGGAAGATCACCGGGGAACAGGCACGTGATCTTTTTTTGAGCTGGCAACTTCCAAGAGGTTGGTTGGCTTCTCATATTCACCTGCTGAAACTTGCAGTATCATATGGGACTGCTGAAGTTGTCCTTGTGAAGGAAGAAAGCAGTTTTCATCTGCAGTATTGTCACTTCCTAATCTGGCTACTGCATTCCACTGTGGGTGTTGTGTAAATTCCTCACCAGTACTCTGCAAGTGCAACATAGCATGGTCCTCTCTCTTATCACTTCCTGTGCATCTGTGTTTCTAGAGGTATTGAAGCAGGTTTGGAATCTATCTGACCAAGATGGCGATAGCATGTTATCAACCCGTGAATTTTGCACTGCCCTTTACTTTATGGAACGCTTCAGAGAAGGCTGGACACTGCCTGCAAAACTCCCATCTCACATTCACCTTGATGACTGGAACCTTCCTGATGTCCCTGATGGTCCCAAAACTGGCCCTAAGCTTCCAACTGATTATGGTGAGACAGGCTGGCAACAGATGCAAGGTTCTTTTCACCTTGTACTGCCTTAGCCATTTTTTTAATCTGTTGATTATGGTTTTGCTGTTAGGGTTTTGCTTCATGACTTGTCTTATATCTTGAGCCATCAGTTTAGGTTTCCAAACTTGTGTTTGATCACATTTGGGATTTTACACTTTTGTCTGGTGCAATATTCTAGGCAATTCTCAATCAACTGGTTCTGGGAGAGCCTTGGGTTCATTGCCAGATCAGTCTTTGGCAGGCCATCCAGAGCTTGGCACCCAGGCACTCTTTTCAGGGTTCAACTCTGTTAAACAGGGTCACTGCAGCGAGACAGCAGTGCCAAGAACAAAGCGTGGAGATGCAGATGAGGCCAAGAAGAAGGTTTCTCTGATCTCCTATTTCCTTCTAGGCTGCCACTCATGTGTTTGTCATGAAGTATGCTCCACACTGATGGGGACCAACACCACACAGTTACGGACTTTTAGTTAGTAAAATAGTGAGCATGCTTGTCTAAGATTTATCAACCTTATAGACTATTTTTTTTGCTGGTTGTAGGTGTTTGAGCCTAAAGACCATACTATGGATCACAAAGAAAAGGCAGAGTACTACCGTACAAAGCTGCAAGAAATTGTAAGTTTCTCTCCCATTTTTGATCTTGTAAGCTCCTGTGAATTGTTTTCCACATTGTGGATGTATTGAGTTATCACTGATTGTTCTTCATTGACTCAAAGACACTCTTATCTGTGTACTGCATGCATTTGACAGCTCCAAGAATTTGCCTCTGATGTGATGTTTGCTATGTTTATGGAAGGTTTTACTTAAAAGCCGTTGTGACAACAAGTTGGCTGAAATCACAGAGCGGGCTGCTGCTGACAAGCGGGAGGTTTGTTTGGCTCTGACCCCCAATGGTGCCTTTTGAGCCTTTTGTCAATTGTGTTTTAGTTACTGCTGTTTTGATGTTTGGTTGACTGTCAGTCCTATATGCAAGGGTTGGCTTTTGAGGGTGTATCTGGAGAAGGTACACATGCTTGAGCAAGTTGATTCAATCTTCCATTGGCAAATTGGCAGCTCTGTGTGAAGAGTATTTGATTTCAACTGCAAGTTCAACTTTTCCCCCCCTGTTCTTGGCATTGAGTTCCATGAGATTCCTTGCTACATACTCTAAAGTAGTTTGCTGCTCCAGGTGGAATCATTAGCCAAAAAATATGATGAGAAGTACAGGGCAGCAGCAGATGTGAACACACAACTGGCGGCAGGAGAGGCAGCATATCGAGAGATTCAGGTAGTCTTCGTCTATGATGGAAAAGAAATCATTTGCTTGAGAAAAATGATCATCTTTATGACCAATCTGCTCTATTTTCTTTTGACTGGATCTGATCTGAACCTGGTTGATTGATATATACAAATTTTAGCATTCTAGTTATGTTTCACAAGACACTTTTCACTGAACTTCAAGTTGATCATGTATCTTTACTACTGCTGCTAAACACTTGACAGGCAAGCAGTGAGAGATCTCTCTTTTGGGAAGATGGATTTGGTGAATATGAGCAGCAGGGGGTCAGAGTAGACTGACTTGCCACTCTGCAGTGCATCCACATGTTTCACTGTGAGTTTAACAGCTCTTTTATATTCCTGGGTTTACAGGAAAGGAAGACAGATATTTTCAATGCACTTGTCAAAATGGAACAAGGTGGCAATACAAACTCTCTTCTGCAGGTATGTTGCAAGCAAGGTGAATTTTGGTTGGCCTGCAGCTAAAGTACATGGGGGGTGTAGAGATTCCAAGGGTTTAGATTTTAGAGCTCCTGAATGTGTTTGTGGAAGAAACTTAAGCTTTATTTGACTGAATGTTATTGAACTGGACTGATAGACATATATATTCACACTTGTATTTACAGAGAGGGAGTGGTGTATGTGGGGGGGTTATAACTTTTGAGCATGGTATACCAGAGTCGTGTGGATCGCATCTCAACTGATCTTGATGAACTGAGGAAAGCCTTAAATGAACGTGCCAAGCATCTTGGTATCGAAGTTAAAGAACAGCCTGCTATAGAGACTCCTTTTGGTGAGGTTTCCATGATACATATGAAATTATGAAATTTTTTGTCTCTGTATGCTGTCTTCGTTACTCATCATCCGTCACAGTTTGAGTATTGTGAATCTGCTTTTGCAATGTTCATCTGACTAGCTACTAGACCGAACTTTTTTGCATCTTTATAGATGTCTACAAGAACTATTTCTATTTTTAGTGGTGGAGTAAGAGTGTTCACCTTCCTCTCTTTTTCTGGAGTAAGCATTGTGGTGGTATGATCTACCTGCATCGCTAGTACGTTATGTGATCTAATGGCCAGAGAAGTATGCTGCAGGTTGGCAACCTGGAATTCAGGAGAAGGCTGCTCTGTGGGATGAGAACTGGGATAAGTTCAATGAAGAAGGTTTGCCTCACCTAGTTTTACTAAACTTTGTGTAGTCTATTTCTTTTAATGTATGAAACCACTTTCCCTTGGGTGTTTGTGCAGCCACTGTTGTTATTAGTCTGTTGGATATGTGTGGGTTCTATTGTAAGTTCATAGATGATATCATGTTGCTTGTTTGCTTTCACTCTGCTTCTTTTGTGCATGTATTCATGTTTTCTGTGCAGTTAGGCTATCTTGGGATTGAGGCACCTGTGTCTTGAATGTGTATTGCAGGGTTTACAGCAGTCCACGATTTTATGGAAGAGACAACAGGTGGGTCTGTTATGGTTGCCTCCAGTGCAAAACCAAGTGATGCTGCCAGTTGGGCAGCAGAGGGGGAAAGAACATTTGAGAAGGGCACTGAGTTTTCTACATCCACCTCTGTGGAGAATAAAGTTGAGCTACCACAGGAAGATTCAGTGTCTGTGCCCAAGCAAGCACCTGCAGACCTGCAGAGTGCTAAAGCATCAGTATCCAATGGGGATGATAGTGAGATAAATACAGTGTCCAGGTTTAGTCTGCTGCCAGACAACAAAACCGTGCCTACCTTGACTGCCAATGTCAGCAAGGCCAGTGAAAGGTACAGTTTTGCAAAGAAATTGAGAGCAAAGAGGGGGTAATGGTTAGCAACCAATATTGACTCTTGAGAAGCATTGTGGATTTCAGAGAGGGTTCCAACTCAATGACATTTTGAGGTTTCCCAGCAGTGAGGTTTTCTTAGTTTCTTGGTTATAGATGGTTATTTAATGGAAAAACTGTCTCTGTGGGTGTTTTGACTAGGTATAGTTGGGTGTTTCAAAGTACAGCGTGCAAGTATGTCTTGAATTCCCTGCAACTTCTGGATCAATCATTGAGTGCATCTATTGAGACTTGTAGGACTGCAGGTATGCAGGTGTGGTGGATTCACAGGAGTTTGGAGGAGATGTATTGAATGGTCCCACCTCAATGAGCTCCTTTACCAACAGGTTTCATTCATTCTTTCTCCTTCAGTCTTGTAAGTTTCTATGTGACCATGTCTTTTGGATTGTAGAGTGAAAAACTGTGCGGGGGAAAGTTAGCCTCCTTCCTACTGGGGCATTGTGGGTGTATGTTTTCAAAAGTGTGGTGTGTTTTGTCAAAGTGGAAGCAAACCCTAAGATTGCCCAATGTTCTGTTTGACAGCTCAGAACAGGGACAAATCTCTCTGAAGTCACATGTGTCTGATTGGGCATTTGGAAATGATGAGAAAGCAGACTCAGGGATGCACTCTTCATGGGGTTTACAGAAAAATTCTGCTATGGTAACTTTCACTTCTCCTTACATTTAATCTTAATGTAATTGCTTGCCTATCTCTTAATGTATTTCGCAGAATTTCTTTTGAATTTCAGTACAGTTTATTGTTCATGTGCATGGAATGGTACCTATTTCATCTCTTGCAGGTTTGATCTCTTACTCTTTAACTTGAGGAGCTTGTTAACTCAACACAATGAAATTGCATGACAGTGGGGAATCCATTCCTCTTAAATTTCAAATTGTATTTTGGTGCAGGCTCCTATTAATACTAGAGGCATTGTTCAGGGGGCGACACATCCAGCAAAAGTGGCAGCATTTCATGGGTTTGCAGGAGGCTCTTTGGATGTGGGATCTCCACAGACCTCAAGTATTGATGAAACCTCAAGCCCTGCCCGGGTCTTTGAACAAAATGGAAACAGTTATTTTGACTCATTTAGCCCCCTGGCTATGTCTAAGGACTCCAGGGTGTCTTCGTTTTTTGGAGGGAGCACAGCCCAATCAACGTCATTGTTTACAAGTGGCCCTAGTCCAACCAAGAGAGATGATGATTTTGCAGGAAGCTTCTTGCGCTTTGACTCATTTGGTCCTGGGAGTCCTGTTGTCCCACTGAGAGTGTCAGGTGAGTTAACAGTCAGCAACTATCTCCACATGTTCTTTACAGTGCTTTTTATGCTCTTCACAAATTGGGGGGTATGTCTAATCTGAGGGCAGGCGTGTTTAACTGTTGTTCTACCATGCACAATGGTTGGTTGATTAATTCAGGTGCAAGTGAGGACCAAGCTACAACAGGGAGCTTCCTGAACAGATTCGACTCATTCAGTAGTGTAAGAACCAACAAGGCTCGCACGGGTAGCTTTCATTCAGATGATGAATCAGATCTTTTTGCTGGCACACTTTCCTTTGGTGCTACAAACCAAGATAACTCTGATGGCTGGAAAGCTTTCTAGACTGCTTATCCTTCCTGTTTGTATGTCTAATATGCTGTTGAATGTGCTGGTGGTCTCATTATCAATTGTGTTACTTGTCACCTAGTTTTTGTGCATCAGCACTATTGTTGTGGATGTCCCCATTTGTGTTGTCTGCCAATATTGGCAAATTTGCCAAATATAAAAGGGTAAGATCTGTGTTTTTCAAGCCCAGTTTTTTATAGTAAAATGAAAGGTCAAGTTTGGATGTGCAATAGTTCAAGGGAGGAGGTTTTGGACATGCTATCTTACTTTTAAGATGCTATCTACTTCACAGACTTGTTAAGCTCCAAGGACAATGAATATGGTGGATGATGCATATCTGGTATTATGAGATGGCTTTAGGTTCTGTTTAGGTGCAGTGGCAGCAATGCTCTGCAGTTCTGAATAAATCGTATTTTGAGGTGATTGGAGAAATTCTCTCTGATGCAGTATTATTACATGATTTTAGGTTCTGTGCATTAAGCAAGCCAATCTACATAAATTGTGACTTTCTGAATTTGTAACTCTTAAATCTTACTTTTGACCTTTTATGACAGTGATATACTCTGCATTTTTGAATAAACCATATTTTGAGGTGATTGAAGAAATCCTGTGGTAATTTTGTTTATTGATATATGGTCAGTGTCAATCCTGGGCCCATAAAACTCTCCAAGTGGTTGCATCTGTCATAGTAGTCCCATGTGCTGGGAAATCATGGCCTTTGTGCCCCCCCAAAAGGGCAAGGTTTATTTAGACAGCCAATGGATTCCTAAGAGATGATTAGCAGCTTGTCTTAAAGATGATCAGCTATACTCAGACTGAGACATCGTTCCAGACACTGACAGACACTGACGGGTGAAACTGACGTAAAACACATGAACATTTGTTTGGTATCCTTCAAAGTGTTTCTCTGTGGAATTTTCGTTACGACCAAAACAATCGTTGATTTTTTAATTTCGTTCTATCCACTGGCTAAAGTGCTTAAAATGATATCATTGTTATCCAGTATAAGAGATGTGATTAAGGATATCCTGAGGTACATGAGTAGCCAATGATTTACCTGCTTCAGGCTTGCATGCTGGCACAAATACAAAGGCTGAGGCAAAATCTGATGAAGCTTCACTCTTTACAAGCTTGTTGCCGTTGGAATGAGCTTTACCCATTACGAAAGCCTTGGCAACAACAAGACCTAGTTAATCATGAAACCTCCAAACGACATTAGTAACATTGAAGCTCAACAGACATTATCATAACCTAAAGAATAGCATGCTCCGCACATACTACGGACTACACGAAGATGACGATGAAAAATGCCTACCTAAGGCTAAGCACACATTCATTTGGACCTCGTGAGTGGACATAAAAGAGACACAGATGCCACTAGTACCTGGAATGCGGACGTTTCAACGCACTTGGTTAATTGTGTGTTGAGTAGCAGAATTCCATCACTAGATGTGATAGAGTTGCTTGCAAGGAATGTCAGGGCATGGTGTTTGAAGTTGTGCGCAAACTTTTGAGTGGGGAGCAGCAAGTGGCACGCACTCTTTGCAAGTAACAATTAGCATTGTTGTCATTAATGTGGAGGACGTGACGGGCATCTTTTGGAGTGTGCATGTGGCTTTCACAACGAGTCGCCTATTGGGTGGGGCTTGTGTGCTTTTGAGAAGGTGTAGGTGCGTTTTCCTACTGTCTATTGGACTGTTGAAGTCTGAATTTTCATCGTCAAAGAAGCTAGAGCTCCTCAAGAAACGAGAGCCAAAGTGACTGGAAGAATTTAAAGAAGAGGAGACCATTTTCCCTTTTCCAGGGGAACCCCTAGCAACGGAGTTTTGTCGCACCATCGAGGCCACTAATTCGGATGCAGTGACGTTGCGACGGTCTTCCCTTACAAACAACACCACACTATGGCAAAGGAGCAAATATTTCTGGTACTAAAAGGAGGCTAGAAATTTAAAATTAAGGTGCTATTGGGAACGTTGTGAGGGAACTAAAAGAATTCTTGGGGAACTTAATGGGAACACCCTGGAAAGACAAACACAACCAGTGTTGCGCAGGTCTCACTGGGCGACCCAGTTCTCAGTCCAGTTCTCACATTGAGAACCAACTGTTCTTATTTTGGATGAAAAGTGGACTGAAAACTAGGAGAACCACAACCAGGGAAAGAGAGAGAGAGAGAGAGAGAGATAGAGAACCGGATGGTTTTCACATGAAAACCTGGATCCGGTTCTCAAGGTCTGGGGTCTAGGAGGGTTTAATGAAACCACCATGTTAGGTTTAGGATTTAGGGCGGCACCTCCGCCAGGGGAGACCACTAATGTATAAAAACAAGAGGCTTTCTAGCCTCTTCACTTGAGTGTTTTTTTTTGGGGCTTTGCTTTTGTATTTTGTGCTTGCTCCTTGGCTTGCATTGTTTGTGCTTGCTCCTCACCTTGCCTTGTGTTACCCTTGCTTGCTCCTTGCCTTGCATTGCTACAAGTCACCCTTCATTTGTTGTTGGTCACTGCTCGCTTTGCGTTGATACTGGTCGTTCCTCACTTTGCATTGTTGTTGGTCATTGCTTGCCTTGGTTACTACTACTTGTTGCTCGCCTACATTGATATTGCTTGTTGCGCGCCTTGCATTGCTATTGTTTGTTATGTGCCTTGCATTACTATTGTTCACTACCTACCTTGTGATGTTATTGCTTGTTGCCCACTTTGCATTGCTAATGCTCACTATTCGCCTTGGTTGTTGTTGTTCATTACTCACGTTGGTTGCTCCTATTCGCCTTGTGTTACTTTTGGTTGCTCTTCGCCTTGTGTTGATGTTGTTTGTTCAAGTATTTATCTCACCTTCCTTTGTGTTGTTGTTGCTTGCTCCTTGCCTTGTGTTGCTAGATTGTTGCTTGTTGGGGTGTTGTACTTCCCCCCCTCTTGCCATATGCAAGTTGGAGCTTGAAGTGCAAGGTTAGGAAAAGAGAAAAGAGTTAGGTTTTTTTTTTTAAAAACATTATTCAATAACTTTGTTGTTTTGTTTTGATGTTTTGGGCTTTGTTTAGCTTAGTTTTCTTTTCAAACTTCTAATTTTTCTTTTTCTTTTTTGGTTGTACGATTCCATGAACTCATTTACATTTTAACATTGCATTTCATTTTTATGAATGCCTTTTGTAAATGCTCTTGTAAATTGTAAGTGCTTTTGTAAAGTTGCTTGTTGGTAGCCTAGAGGTTTGTATAGGTTGGCATATTATTGTTTAGTTTTTTATGCCACTAATATAATAGAATTTCATCTTCCACCTAATAATGGAAAAGTCACCCCCAAATGAAAACATAATGATGATATATATTTAAATGATGTTGTAATGAAAGAAAAGTTTGGAATCTAGCCAAGTTTGCAAACAAAAGAAAGTATTAATGTAGATGAAGGTAAGAAAAAAATGAAGGAAATTTTGAAAAGATTGCATTTTCACAAAAAGAAGTGGAGACAAGATAGTAGAAATGCACTATGTTGGTCATTTTATTGTGTAAAATGACAATAAGCAAGTGGATGTTAAGTGTTTTCAATTGATAAGATGCATTTTTTGTTATGTTAATCCAGTTTCAATAACAAATGCTGAAACACAAGCAAGGAAAGGTTTAATATTGTATAGGGTTATTACATTAAAAAAAACATGTATATGCAAACCACTATGTGATTTCAAAAACATTTGAAAAAAAAGTAAACAATTTATTAGAAAAACCTCATGAGAAAGAACTACAAAGAAATGACCTCATGTAAATGGAATTCCTATTAGCTCTTTTGTTGCCAAAGATTCTTATAAGAAAGATGATGTGCAACAAAAGAAATTTTTGGAAGATTTAGTTATTTTAATTGTAAAAAATCATTTGCCAATGCATATTGCTGAAAATTAATGGTTAAAAAGATTTAGTCTAGATTTGTGTCCTTCTAATAAACAATTTTCAAGAAATCTTTTGCTAAAGTTAGTGGAAAAAACTAAACAATTGTATATCCTACTTGTTTTGATAGATTGTAACAAGAAGTTTTGATTTGTGGATGTCAAAAGGGGCTTATGACATTTTTGCCCTTGTTATTATTTTTTAGGGGTTGGTTGGCAGCCAAGACACATTGTAATTGGGCTTTTTGAAACATTTGATACCTTTGGGCATGCATTAGCCAAATACTTAATTAAGTTGTTGGACAAATATGACTTGAGGAAAATAAATCATTGTTTATGTTAAATATGAAGGATCTAGTTTATATATTGTGACTATAGCTTTAAATTCTATTGTAAGTTGTGATATTTTAAGTTTGACAAAAAAATTCAAGGTAGTTATTTTGGCCTTGCATTTTCTAAAGCTTGTCAATATGCTTTAATTGATGAAATTTTTTGTAAGAGTTTTAAATATGTATTTGTTAAAACTGCCCAATCTAACCTACAAAAATGCATAACTTGGTTGAAAAAGTTAGGGAAGGGTAGACAAGAATGGAACAAGGCTTATGCAAATTTGAATATTCCTTAAAGAAAATTGAACAATATAGTTAAAACAAGGTTATCATCATAATTTTAATATTTTTTTGTTTATTATTTTTTTTGTTAATACTTGTTAAAATGTAGATAATAATCATTTGTTATTTTTTTCTTTGCATATTTGCTAGCAAAATCATTCTTTTTCAAAAGGTTTTATAATTCAAAAATGGTACAATGTTTTTTATAATTGGCAAAGTTCAGTGAAGATGACAACTAAAATTCCACCCCCTTTGACATGGTATATTTGTCCAATTATTGTTGATTGTCTCTCCATTATTGTAATGGCTTGTGTTCTAAACCAATCCAGGGGACATTGGTTATTAAGTAATGCCCTTCATTTTGCCATTTCGATGAGCTTGAAATTGAAATAAAAACCAAAAAAATGCACCATCTTCTTAGACCCTAATGCAAGAGGATTTTGGTGTGGCACTTGACTTAATTTGTTTGGCTTCTAACATTAGAAAAGAGGTTTGTGGAATTTTAGATAGCTTTCTTTCCTTCTTGAATAAATTTGATGAAAGAAAAACAAACAATATGTTAACTATAATGTTGGACCCAAAATTAAAAAGTTTTTGTTTAGTGTTTTATTTCATTGGTCGTGATCAAAGAGAAAAAAATGTTGAGCAATATGATCCAATGTCATTAATAGGCTCGTGAAATCTTATTATCACTTACATCCATCAATAGAATCTAATAATGATTTTGTTGACAAGAAAGTGGATTTGAAGGAGATCAAGTGTCCCCTTCTATGGTGTGAGAAACATGAAGCCATGTTTCCCACGGTTGGGTTTCTTACTCGGTAGATTTTAAGAATCATTGGTTCTCAAATAAAGATTGAAAAGTTTTTTTGGGGGGCTACAATCCTCATTAATTTGAGAAGATGTCATTTACAATTAGAAAATTTAGAAAAAATATTTTTTGTGAGCAAAAATTAGCCCAATGATTGTGAAATTGGTTATAAATCCCCTTTTAACCTTTTGGAATTTATTAGAATAGATGCAAAGCTATAAGAGGAATTAAAAGTATTTGAAAAAGCTTTCGAAAAAGATGAAATTGTGGGTTTATAAATTGCTGAAAATATATTCAAAGTCTTTTTTTGGTCAAAAAAATGTTTTAAAAAAAAAATTCCCCAAAACAAAAACAAAAAAATTGAAATTCGACTTGTGTCAACCTACCAAGAAAATTGGATGTTCTTGAATTGTTGAAATTTGCCAAGCCTAAGAATCGGATTTCTTTTTCCTTGGAAATTTTTTGGTACCCACAACAATTTTCATAAGCCTTCTATTTCTTTTTGAAATCAAGAACCAACATGGTTTTCACATAAAGACATAAAGAACCAAAACTGACAGTTCTTGAAAAAAGTGAGAACCGGCCAACATTGAACACAACCCTTTTGTCTCCCAAGAATTCCCAAAATTAAACTACAATTATTTTTAAATGCATCATTTTTATAGTAAATGCATTTTTCCAATTGATTAAATATGTGTTTCAATATTAATTTTAGGGTTTATGTTCTTTTGATAAATGTAAAAATCAACACCATTACAAAGGTTTATAGTTTGGTATCTTTGGGGTCCTTTGGGTTTGGGGTATTCAATTCAACCAAATATTTTTTTAAACTATTTAATATTAAGATTATTTATTTTTGTCAATGGAAAAGAATGTTATTTAAAATTTTCAAACCCTAGGTTTTTTAATGTACAATTTAGGGTTTATGGGGTCCATAGGGTTTGAGGTTTTCTTTTGTCATACAAAAATTTTAATTAATTTACCTAATCTTCCATTTGGCCCACATTTCAACAACCTTTTTACACAATAAAACTTCATCACACAATCACAATCAATTTCCTCCATTACAACCTTCCTAAGGTTAAAGGTTTTTTGGGTCTCTATGGTTTAAAGCTTTTTTTTTAGGATGTAGACTACCACTATTCATATGAATGGGCCCACATTTGAAGTGCCACTTACATGTCAAAACATTCTACTACTAGGGTATTATATATCATATGTTTAAGGTTTAAGGTTTTTTTTTAAATTTATATGTGTAGGGTTTAAAGTTTTCATTTGTCACATCTATAAGGTTTTTGGTTGTTCAATGTTTTAAGGTTTTTGATTTCTTAAAGTTTAAAGTATTCAATTAAATAAACCATATCCCAAGGTTCTTGGATTGTATAAAGTTTAAAGTTTTTTGGTTATATGTCTATGGTTTGAGCTTTTGGTTCCCCTAGGCTTACTAAGGTTTTTAGCTTTCTATTATTTAAGGTTTTCTTTTGTCATATGTCTAGGGTTAAAGGTTTAGGGTTGTTTAGGATTTCCGCATGGCTTCCTTCCATCATATATGGCTTATGATTTCACTTGCATTCTTATTTGACATTTTTGGATTCCATATTCTCTCCATATCGCAAGGTGAAATAGACAATTGAAAAGAAAGCAATAGAGAGGAGAAAAAAAAGGTTGGCATTGGCTCCCCAAAGAATAACCAAGAATTTAACCAATGTTCGACTTTGGTTTACTTTGGATATAATACTCCATTTGGGGATAAACTATCATTTATGACTATGTTAATTCCAACTCAACTCTAAAACTATTGTTTGGCAATTACCCAATTTGACTAGCTACAAATTACTGGTTTAATTTTGCCTAATAAAAATTGAAATAAAATTTTCATATTATCAAATTGAAAGCTTTTTTTTAATGTGTGTAGGTAGTTAGGTAGAGATAAAAATTTAAGTAAACACATTTAATATGTGTAGTTAGTTGATAATTAGGTAAGCACATTAGATAGTTATGTAAGTGGCTTATCTACATAGGTAGATTAATAGTTGGGTATATATGGACTAAGCAGCTTATAGTTATGTGGATAGTCAAAGTACAAGGGGGGTAATGTTAAGGGTAGAACTATATTGTCTTTGTTGAATAGATTGGATAGAGAGTTGTGTTGTCCCTATTAGACAAGTTGGACAAAGGTAGTTTCAATGATTGATAGAAGTGGAAAATGACTATGTAGGATTATGATTAATGAGGCTTGATTCAAGCTAATTTATGTCAGGAATTTGAATAGATTTAAAGAGAAGCATTGTAAGGAAAAATGATTATGAAATTAGTTTTTGGAAGAGGAATTAGGATTTGAGAAAGAGAAGAAGTAGCTTGGAGATGGAGAAGCTCAAAAAAGATTATAAAATCATTTTGATGAAGAAGAACAATGTTGTTACAATATTTTTTGTTTTTGTATTTTTGTTTTCATTTTGAATATGAGTATTTGATTTTGTTTCAGATTATTATACAAATAACATTATACAAATTTGTGCCTTATAATGGATTTTAATTGAGTTTTGTTCCTAATTTTTGTAGTTTGTCATACAACATAGTTTTTACTTGCAAAATAACATGTTAAGGAATAGATTCCAAAATAAACACAATGTAAGAATATTAGTGTTTAAGAATGAGTTTTTCCTTTCTTCCAACAAAAAATTACTTTTCCTAATAATCTCCATCCATCTTTAAAACTTTTCTAAAGATCCTTCCCAGGCTCTTGCCATAAACCTCAATTCAAAATCTTCACATGTTTTAATTAGCTTAACCTACTTTGTTTTGTTATATTTTTTCCCTTACACATGCCATCACATGTACACACACATAAACAAGTAGGTATAATGGCTCTACCCTTAGATGGTAGGTTCGAACTAAAAACCTCCTATGCTAGATTTCCACCCACCAACCAACAACATCCATGCACATATCATTATATGAATTTTAATCATGATGCATGCACCCTAATTAGTGAAACCATACATGTCTTTTGCACTTTTCTAAGCACCTTCAACGCATCAACCAAGTGCTACCTTGACAACATAATTGCTTCCCAAAAAGACACTTTCTATCTTAGAATCTTCAAGACATGTTTGGAATCTTCCAAGAGGTCCAAATGCCCATTGATTGTAATCTTGGGTATGGCACAAGTTTAAGGTTTTTTCATAGACACTAACTGCTTGAAGAGAAGGAGAATCTAGCTTCATTAACATGGTTTGTGCATCCTTGTCAACATGGCTTTCATGTGTGGACCACTTGTAGATTCAAATTTGGAGGTTAAATCATGTAAATATATATGGTTTTTGGGTTTAGTCAGTTTTCATTCATATAAATGTTGCCTAAGAAGCATGTTTGGTAATTTAAAGTTAGCCAAATGAACAACAACAATGGCACCAACCTTGATGGTAGGTAAACAATGCATAGCAAGTAGGGCTTATCAACATGTTAGGCATATGCAAAACCTCTATATTAAAGGCAATAACGTACCTACTACTCATGTTTAGCACAAATTAATTCATGTAAGGCCTAATCAAAAGAAAGAAACTTTTTTATTTTTTATTGCTCAAATCCATGAAAGTTGAACAACAAATGGTTTTCCACTATCCCAAGTCCCAACCATTGGGATACCATTGTAAAAAATTAGCAGTCTTTGTACTTATTCCTTAATTACCAAAATTCTGAAATATTAAAATTGAAGTTGTTGAACCTAATTTTCTCAAATAAATACATATTTCAACGAGAGTTGCCAAACATTAGTAATACTTGTAATGTATAAAAATTCATGCTTGGGTTGTTGAGTAGAATAGAAAATGAAGATATCTATTAATGATCATTGTGACATTTGAATATGAAGATATTGTGTTCATATCTTGTGGATCTTTGCAAGCACTTCGGCCTCTTATGTCTCTTTCAATAGTTTCTTGCTCACTCAATGATTTGTCACATTTTAGGCCACACATGACAATATGCATGGTTGTTTTTGTATACATCTTGTTCATAGTTGCATGATTTTCTATATATGTAGGGGCGGTGGTATTGCATTAGGGGGATTATATGTATAGGAACGTTTTGGTAGGTCATGGGATGTCATCCATCCTAACAACCTTGTTTTGGTTCCAAATGCAGTTCCAACACAAGGTCAATTCCATGGTCCAGTTGCAATTTTGGCTCTAGAAATATTATTGACCTATAAGTTTCAATACTTGAAAATTATCCAAAAAGTTGATCTAGTACCCTAAACCTGCTAACATTGTCAAAGACTACATTTTGGTAGAGAGATTGAAAGCAACAATGAAATTGTCTAGCTAAACATGTTGCATGCATTTCAACCTTTGAAGCCCCCGTATTAAGGTTGTTTTGGTACTTTAACAATATTATAATATGGTGCCCAAGTTTGAATATTTTATTATTGAATTTTAGTTAAAATAAGATACCGATAAAACTCATTTTCTAAAATGAACTTCCTAGAAACCCTAGAAATTTCACAATATACAATGATTACTAATCATCTAGCACGTCTACTATTTGAATTGATTGGTAAATATAAAATTTCTAATCCTATATTTTAATCTAAATTTGGACTGAAATGCCATGAAACTAATACTAACATAATTTGTTCATTCAAATATACTCAAGTCTAGTTCCAAAATAAAAATATAGCAATGAAATTATGATAAAAACCCATCAAAATAGAAATTTTGGTTAAGAAAGTTAAGTTTTTCATGAATTCAAAGTGCTTTCTCTCATAATCCTTTAAAACTCAATGTTTTACAATCATGATCATCTCCTCCTCTTCTCCAAAGATATTTTTTTAAAAAATAGTCCTATGTTTTATTCAAATTCAAATGGTGACTAAAACTAAGTGATTTAATTAGTAATTCCTAAAATAGTAATTAAGTAAATAAAAATATACTAACTAACTTTACCGCAAGTATTTACTCCCTTAACATTACCCCACATGTACTCTAAATTACGTCTTGAAATTTTGGATTAAAAAATATGTTAAGAAAGCTAAATTTGATGCTATTTCCAACCCTGTGATTCATAAATTTGAATATTGCTTTTGTTGCACTACAATCTGCACTACAGTTTGTTCTATCTGTATTTGATTTTCTATTGTATTTAGAATGTTTCATTAATCTTCTAATGCTTCTATTAACACATGTGCAGTCGTCTGATGATGTGTTGATGTTTTTCCCTATGACGACAACTCTAATATCCCTTGTGGTTATTACTTTGTCTATAGATCTAATGTGATTTGAATCTATTCATGTGATTACAAATTTGATAGAATTTTAATATGTTCTTGTTGTTGCAACTTTAATGTTAACTTAATCTAATTTTGCTAAACCTCTTGAATCCTTTATTCCTTCAATTGGTATCTGTTCCCTCATTTTTTGTAGCTACATATGCATATTCCTAAGAATTAACATCCTACATAACTTTTTTTTTGGTTCCAAAATTTGCTTTGATGCATATGTTCATTCCCTCCTTTGTAATCCCTTGGCTCCTCTTCTATTATTCTTATACCATTAGGGTTATCATGATCTAATGGTCCTACACCACTAGTATCCCCTTTGTCTTCTTCTTCATATTAGGTTTCAGATTTTGGAGAAAGAACCAAAGGTTCATATTAAAATGTTGGCATGACCTTTTCCATTTGAGATATCATGTGCATGTACAATCTTTCATTTCTCTCATACCTCCTATAGATCTTTCTAATATCATGTATCACATCCCACCAACGATCTATATATTTTAACTCCATTAATAATGCATCGAGTCTTACCTGAAACAAAATAATTTGCTTCTTGTACTCATTGTTTTTTATGAAAACACTATCATACTTGAAAGACTTAACTCTTCGGGTTTCCTCTAAAAGTTTTTATAATTTTTCATTAAAGGCCATTTGCTTTTGTAAATTTCTATCCATTTGTCCATGCCTTTGATTAGGTTGCCTTCATACTTCATTGTTTGTCTAATACACATTTCTAACTTTCATTATAAGGTCCTCCAACTCCTTCTGTTGTTTCAAGAGAGTTTGCTCCATTATTGCAACCCTAGCCTTAGGCTTACGACTAAGGCAAGGACTTGCGAAGGTGCGGGCCAAGAGTGAGGCCCACGAGTCACATTTCATGCTCCTGGGAGTGTGGGAAAGTGTGAGGGAATGAACCTTCACACTCCCATGTGAACTCCCACTTTGGGAGTTGGAATCCCGATGGACTCCCAAATTTTTAAAGAGCAATTGCAGGGGTCAAAACCAATTGGATTGAAGATTTCCTTATATCATTGGAAATTTCTTAGAACTTAGATGTTTAAAATGGGTTCGAATGACCCATTTGGGTACTTAAAACACAAGTTATGGCCCCAAAAAAGGTCGGGAGTCAAATTGCCAATTTAACACCTGACCACTAAAAGTTGGGAATTGCCTTGATTTCCTTGCATGTAGGTGGCATGCCACATACCTTTAGAAAGATCTTGAAGAGAGATACAACTTTTCTTTAGACCTCACCTCAATTAGAGGTCTTCGCACAAAGTTATGGGCCTCCAAAGTCGTGGTAGTCACAATTTTGGGAATTTTGGGACTCCCGTTTGGGAATCCTAGGACAAAATGACATTTGGGTTCTGGCCCCATGGCCAAGCATAGAAAATACTAAAATGAGGAAGGTGGAGGCTTCCCCCCAAATCTGGGCCGTGGTGAATCTTGTGAGTTCGTGTTTGCATGTGGTTCGTCCATGCACCAAAAGTGTTCCAACTACGCATTAACTAACTTCTTGTTTGGTTTGTGCAAGTTTGTGTGAGTAATTGACTTGCTTCTCAATCTTCCTAGTCCCCATCCCAGAGCTCTAGCACGCCCCTCTACGCCCAAAGTGTTACAAGCCAGGGAATGCGCCCCAACTCCTTCTCCTCCACTATCTTCACCTTTGGACTTGTAGTTGAATCCATCAAGGAGCTTGGGGGTGCATCATCCATACTCTTGTAATCTCTCTTAATTTTGTTATGCTTCACATTCATTATTCTTATCCTATAACTTTGCTTTGAACTTATGGTCCTTCTCTGAATCCCCTTGTAAATTATAAACATATATGTCCTTCTCCTCTATGATTTACTCATCATTGATTTCTAGATCAAAAAGTTTAAGCAAAATATTTGTCATTTGTACATTGTACTCTATTGTTTGTTGAAACATACTAATAGTTTTTTAACGTTCATCCAATTCTGCTTCTATCCCTTGTTTAAACCTTGGTGTATGAAATTTAAAAATCTAACTCCTATAACTCATTCATCAATAACTTAAACTCTATGTATAGTCCACATTTCTCCAAATACATTTGTGCTTGTTGTAGAACTTGGTCTTGAAGGTAGCATACCTTCATTATTATGTAGTGTTGGAATAGATTATTATGTTTGTGGTGGATCTAAGTCTAGATTTTGTGTTTGTTCCTTTGCTAGTTGTTGGTCTAGAGATTATGGCTCCTATTTAAGCCTTCTCTTGTGCTCTTGCCCATCTAATTTCTGCTTTTGCTTAGGAAAGATTTGTGTTCTTAGATTGTATTTAGGATATACATATTTTTCCTTTTGTCTCTAATGCTAATGTTGTTGTTTCTTCAACAAATTTGTTGCCTATTGAGGATTAATATGACCCCTCATTGCAATATCCTCTTGTTTCTTCTGCCTCTTTTACAAAGTCTATCTCTTTTCATCATCATCAGATTGGGAGTGTTACAACCTTAGCCTTGGGCTCACGACCAAGGCAAGGACTTGCAAGGTTGTGGGCCAAGAGGGAAGTCCGAAAGTCATGCCGCATGTTCCTGAGAGTGTAGGAAAGTGTGAAGGAATGAACCCTCACACTTCCAAGGGAGCTTCCACTTTGGGAGTTGAACTCATGGTGGACTCCCAAATTTTCATAGAGCAATTTCAAGGGTCAAAACTCAATGGATTGAGGAGTTCATTATATCAATGGAAAATTGCTAGAACATAAATGTCTAAAATGGGCTCACATGACCCATTTAGACATTTAAAACACAAGTTATGGTCAAAAGAAGGGCCAGGAATCAAATTGGCAAAGTTGACTCCTGACCACTAAAAGTCGGGAATCACCCCAATTTCCTTGTGCTCAAGTGGTGTGCAACATACCACTAAAAAGCTTTCAATGAGGTCTACAACTTGCTTCAGACCTCATCTCAATCGCAAGTTTGGACGAAAAATTGCAAGAATCTTAGTTGTGAGAATTTCGAGACTCCCACTTGGGAGTCCTGGGACAAAATGCCATTTGGATGTGGGCCTCGTGAAGAGGCACAAAGTATACTATAAGGGGGAAGGTGGTGGCTTCCCCCAAGTTCGGGTCGTGGTGAGTCTTGTGAGTCCAAGTTTGCCCATGGTTCATCTTAACACCAAAAGTGCTCCAACTATGCATTAACTAACTTGTTTGGTTTTTTGTAGGTCCATTGGAGTGATTAAGTGTTTGTCAATCTTCTTAGTCCCATCCCGGAGCTCTAGCACGCCCTTTTACCCCCAAAGTGTTGCAAGCCAAGGAACATGTCCCCAACTCCTTGTTCTTCTGTTGTTTTCACTTTAGATTCACATTTGAGTCTATCAAGGAGCTTGGGAGTGTGTCACTATTACAGTATTGATTCTGAGTGCATTGTAAAAAAGAATTCAATAAAAAATGTTTGAACTTATATAGAGCGTAAACCATTACTAAGGCTTCTTTCTTTGTAGTTGTATAATCATGTTTAGCTTTATTTAGCAATCTAGAAGCATATATTATAGGTTGGTCATATTTTCTAATTGGATTTTGTGCCAACATTGGACCTACTGCCAATAATGATGCATTTGTGTGCACATGAAATTCCATCTACCCATTTGGATGTATTAGAATTATGGCTTCTATGTATTTTTGCTTGATATGATCCCAAGCTTCTTAACACTTTGTGGTCTAGATAAAAGTTTTTGTCTTCTTCATTAGCGTTGTGATTGGTGGCATGATAAAGGCAAAGTTCTTGATGAAACATCTATAAAACTGAACCATACCATTAAAAACTTGAATCTACTATGGATTGGTAGGTACTAGCATGTTCATTATTACCTAAACCTTTTTTAGTTCTAATATTTTTCCTTCCTTGGAAACTATGAACCTTAAAATCAATCCTAAGAATACCATAGAGGCACATTTCTCTAGGTTAAACCTAATTATATATTTTCTACACTTTTGAAAACAAAGTCTAAACTTCATCAAATGACTCTCCATATCACTATAAACTATGAAATCATCCAAATTTATCTTCATGAACTAGTTTAAATATTCTCTGAAGGTTCTTTTAACTCCTCTTTAGAAAGCTAATGGCCCATTTTTTACACCAAATGGCATCACCATCCAAACAAAAGCTCCCCAATTTGTTACAAAAGTTGAATTATATCTATTTTTAGGGGCTATAAAAATTTGATGGTAACATGAATTTCCATTTAGAAATGAATAGGCTTCATACCCTGTTATAATATTTAGTACCTCACGAAAAAATGGCAAAGATGAGGATTTTTTTTGGTTGCCTTATTAAACTTCCTAAAATCCACACAAAATTCTCAATCTTCCATTCTTCTTAAAGACTACCACTATAGGTGATAACCATGTAGCCTCCTCTATTGGTTGAATAAATCTTGTTGCTAGTAGTTTGTCAATATCTTGTTTGACAACTATAGCATAATTAGGGTTCAATCTATACCTTGCTTGATGTGCTAGTGGGATTGAAGTATTTAATTCAATTATGTGTGGAGCCAACTTTGGAGGTATGCTTCTCAGATCTTTATAGGTCCAAGCAAACACATATTTGAACTCCTTGAGCAACATCTAAAGCTCTTCGATCTTCTCCTTTATCAATTGTGCATTAACCTTGATGTCATATGGATTTTCAGTTGTGCCAAGATTTAGCTTAACAAATTGTTGTTCTTCAATAAAATTCCAACCTACTATCTGAAGATTTTGTACATGTATTTTTTCCGATGTCTTATTCACTTGAATATCATGTTGGTTGTGATGGTAATAGGTTTTTAAATAAACCTTGTCTTCTAATGAAACCTCTGGTTTGACGAAAAAATCTTTCGATTTCACAGTTGAAAACACCACTTCTATAAATCTTATGTCCTTTGCTTTAGATCAAATTCCTCAATGCTTTTGATTTTTAACACTCCAACACTCAACAACGAAATTATTTCTTCTGAAAGAATAATTGTGCTAATTGATAACAATTTTGGTTTTGTTTCAAATATTAGATCTTCCTCTTCATCTACCAACCCTTCCATCAAGTGATAACAAACAAATACTTGGGGCCTTCTAGTTTTTGCTACCAATTTCCCATTAATTAATATTGTTTCAATTTTTCCATTACCTTCAATAGTAATGACATTGTGACCCCAATCACGTGTAACCTTTGCATTTCTAAGCCAAGGTCTCCTTAGTAATATAGAATAACTAGAATATACCACATTGTTTTTCGAAACAATAAATGTGGCTATATATGGAATAACATTCATGTGAATCTTCAATTTTTTTGTGATTCCTAGAGGTTTAGTCATATTCTAATTTGCCATTTTGAGGTGGTATGGAATTGGTATTGGTTTGGGTAAACCTAACTTTGTTATGAAATTTCATGTTATAATTTTCACACTTGCTCCTCCGTCTATCAAAACATCTTCAACAATGTTCTTCTCGACTTGTACTTTGATAATTGCCATCTGGTTATCTACCTCTATAACTATTGTGTCTAACTTAGAATGTGTTTCAACCATTGTGGTTACATTAGGCTCTGACATCTATTTCATAGTTATATTAGGTTTTTATGACTTTAGTTTCTACCACAAATATTTTTAAAGATTTGCAACAGCAACAAACTTCTTTTTTATTGGCTTTCTATCCTTAAACACATGTTCTTCAATAACCTTGCTCCTAGTGATAGCCATATTCACATCCACCATATGGACTAAAGGATTTGAAACCTTGGGTTTTACCACAACTTATATTTTTGTTGGTTTCATTCCTTTGTTCTTAAACATATTTTGCATATCATTGTACTTAAGACAATCTTCGATCTTATGTCCAATGTCACCACAAATATGGTAGGAATACCTCATAAGCCTTTATACTTTAATTTGTTGAGTAATTACTTCAATGACCATGAATAAGGTCTTCCTTTCTTTTGACTCTATAGGTTTCAACATTATGATTTGTCTTGTGACAATTTGTACATTACATTCCTATTTTCTTTGGGACTCTTTAAGGTTGCTGAGCTAATAATATATACTACTCTATGGTATTAATAAATTGCTTATGACCTTTACTTCAAAAATTCCTTCTTCACAAACCAAAATTATTTCCTTATGTTACTGCAAAGTTTTTTTTTCTTCATACCTACTATTGGTACATGCAAATATGGTTGTAATCTAGATTTGAAAACAATAGTTAAAAAACCATCTATTGTTTTTTGTTGAAGACTATTAGCCAACTTCAATAATTTTTCATGATAGACTTCCACTTTTTCATTCTTCTTTTGCTTCATGTTTTCCAATTGCATGTAAACTTGTTCATCATTTTGAACTTTTCTGTACCTTTTATAAAAAGCCAAACGTAATTATGCAAAAATACATTTTTTGTGTTCTCCCATATAATTGTTACACCAACCAAACACAATATCTATGAGAGTAAAATTGAACAAATTAATAACTTATGCATCATTTGTTTCACTGTTTACTTTAATGGCAATTTTAAACATTATAACATGAACATCTAGGTTAGAATCCTGGACATATTCAAAATAATTAAGTGGCCAATGATAAGCTATGTTTGGTGGTAACAATAGCCTATTTGGATTCACCATTGGCAATCCAAAATATCCTATAAATCCTTGTGGTTTCGATGGATTTGAGTCGCCTCCTCTTGGATCTAATGGTTGACTAGCAAAAACTTTGTTCACCACCTCTTTGGGTGTATTTTCATGCAAATTCATAAAATTTTGTTCCTTTTGAAATTTGTGGTTTGGATTTGACACCATCAATAGTATGGACTACTATTGATACAAACAGAGCTTTAGTAACTATAATTATAAATTGGGGCATTGCCATAGAATATAATGGTAGAGATTTTATTAGTTCAATTATGAATGAAGGTCCTACATAGGTTTTTAGAAATATTATTCAATTCTAATCCCCAAGGTTGGTGAATGTGATTTATATTCATCAAAAGGATGAATCATATTCTCATCCTTGTAGTAGTTAGGTTAGGTTGAATAGTTTAGGGTTTAGAAAAAGAAACTACTTAGGGCTTGATGGCGGCTAGGGTTAGGGCTTGGCAAGGATTAGAATTAGGGCTTGGCGGCAGTTAGGCGACTAAGGTTAGGGCTTGGTGGTGGCTAGGTTAAGGTTAAGTGGCGGCTACTTTAGGGTTATCAGATAGTATATAGTGGAATGGTTTTTGAGTAGTCTTTCATTCTCTCCTTTCATGGTTTTGAATGCACATAGAACCTTCAAGCGTTGTTAGATATTACAAGTTTTGTGATTGTAGTATTTGAAGCATACAACCTTTGTAATCTCTTCGTTAGTTAATACAATTGTTCCATTTCATGAACCTTGAGTGTTTCATTTCTTGCTTGTTTTCAAGTTCTTTCCAATAGGTTATGGGCCCACACCAAGTAAGAGAAAGGACATTGTGTTAAAACAAGAAGTAGTTAAGGGTTTTGCATGTAGAACATAGAAAGGGAGAATCCTTTTGAAGGAAGGCTTTTAGTTTGCAAGGTTGCAAAGAGAGTAATAGTCTTTCCAAGTGAGTGGGAGGTGTGGAAGAGATTTCTTTAAAATGTTATAAGTTTTTCAAGTGTGGAAAACTTGTTTTTGAAAGTATCAAGTTTCAAGGTGAAAGTGTTTGGAAAAGAGTTCTTTGAGTTCTTGAAAACTTCAACTTTCAAGTTTGAGAATGTTTGTTGTAGCTTTTGTGTTCAAAATGTCTTCTTTTCAAATGGAGTCCTTGAAAGTCATGGAGAAGTTTGATGGTGGCAACTTTCACCTTTGGAAGTTCAAAATGCGCATGATGCTTTCTAAACATGGGCTTTGGAAATT